>JADMIO011609035.1_pt1 | contig 64731 bp, 53 predicted proteins | sample 8958161 | NCBI WGS metagenome assembly JADMIO01 (sample SAMN16585339, study PRJNA669376) | soil metagenome | isolation source: Crop rotation soil | place: USA: Cullars Rotation, Alabama | collected 2011 | reverse complement strand
CGCGACAACTTGTCCACGTGGAATTCTAAGCTTAGGATCCCAATGTGCTGGAAAGGCTCGACCAACTGCTTTTAGCACGCAAAGGGCTCAGCCAAAGCCTCAGCGAATTACAGGCGCGCCAAAAGGAACTACCTCGCGCTTCCGGCGCTCTGGCTCCGGTCATTACCGCTCTCCACGAACAGCTTAAAGTCGTGGATCGTCAAATCACCACCCTGGTTAAGGCTCCCGAATTCAAAGCGGTTCACGAACTGCAAAAAGTGCCGGGAATCGGGCTCGTGGTGGCAAGCACCCTCGTCTCGCGTTTGACCTCTCGCTGCTTCTCTCAATCCGATCAATTTGTGGCCTATTGTGGATTGGACATTCGAGTGCGCCAAAGCGGCAAAAGAAGTGGACAGTTGGGTTTAAGTAAACAAGGCGAGGCCGAATTGCGGCGGTTATTGTATCTGGCCGCTCAGTCGTCTCTACGTGCTAAGGACTCTCCTTTCAAAGCGCAGTATGAACGCGAGCGTAAAAAAGGCCTTTCTTCGACAGCCGCCCTGTGCGCCGTAGCGCGCAAGATAGCGCGAATGTGTTGGGCGTTAGTCACTAAAGATACTGCCTATGACCCAGAACGGGTCTATCGAAAAAAATGAGCGTTTACCACTTGACGCCAACCATAGAATCTCTGGACAGGGGGTCGCCGTTTATGGGCATAACTGGCTCCAACCAACTTGCGAAAAGATCAAATTAACGTCACCCTTCATCGCTCGGTTCGCAGCGCGGCAGGGACAGATAGAAGGTGGCGCCTTCGCCGGGTTGGGGCGGAGCGGCTTCGAGCGTGCCGCCGTGCGATTCGACGATGCGGCGACAGATGCCGAGACCAAGGCCGCTGCCTTTGACCGCGCCATCGTTTTTCGTGGTGAAACCGGTCTCAAAAAGGTGTGGGAACGCTTCGGGCGTGATGCCCGGCCCTTCGTCATGCACTGCCGCCACGATTTGGCCGTCGGCCTTCTCTTCCATCATGATGCGCAGAGTGCCCTGCGTTTTCCCGGCCATTTGCAAAGCCTGGGCCGCGTTGCGAAACAGGTTGATGAACACCTGTTTCAATTCGTCGCGGTTGGCGACCACGAGACCACGCGTGCGATAATCGCGCGCCACGATGACCCGGTGGCGAAAGGCGCGGTCGAAACGCATGAAGGAAAGCGTTTCATCCACAAGATCGGCGAGCAGCATCGGCGAACGGGCACTGGGCGCTTGTGGGTTGGAAAGCACTTCGTCGAGCACGCGGTTGAGGTGCATGCAGTTGTCGGCGATGGCCCGCGCGCATTCCCGCAGTTGGTCGGGCGGCAAGCGGTCGAGGTTATCGCGAATCAGCGCCGCCATACCCGAGATGATCGTCATCGGGTTGCGAATTTCGTGGGCGATGCCCGCCGCCACTTCGCCGATAGCCGCCAGGCGCGCAAAGCGCACATGCTCGGCTTCAAGCTGCTCGTTGCGGCGGCGCATGTGGTCGCGCTCGATAACGTGTTCCACCACCGCAGGCACAATGCCGCCTCCGGTACCGGCTTTCACGATGTAATCGCTGGCGCCGCGCCGCAGCGCCTCGACGGCTATCGCTTCGCTGCCCTGCCCGGTCATCAATATCACCGGCGTGGTATTATCGTTTTCGCGCAAGCGCGACAAAACGTCCAGCCCACTCATGTCGGGCAGGCCGTTGTCCAACAGAATCACGTCGAACGGTACGCCGCCTTCAGCAGCCGCCTCAGATGCCAGACGAAGCGCATCGGCACCGGTTTGAACCGGCACCACCTGGCAGGACAAATGACTTTCTAACTCGCGGCGGGTGAGAAAAAGGTGATCGGCGTTGTCATCCACCAACAGGATGCGCAGCGCCGCACTGTGGTTTTCTGTCATGGGAAGCTGTGCGGAACCGCACATAATCCGACCGTAAAGAGCAAAAATGCTGCCCGGCACTAACTACGAACGGTTTCTCCTCAATGGAACACGGATTACACGGGAACGACTACAGATGGACAAGGATTTTTTGAGTTCTTACGACAAAAGAACTCCATCAGAATGACTTCCTTTTTGATTGATATAAGAAAACATTTATCGAAGCAACGTTTAGATTAACCGGCGAAAATCCGTGGCCGTTCCCATGAAATCCGTGTTCTATTGAAACCGGAATATCCAAATGTTTAGCGACGTTGGTTGGCCTTGGCAACTTCGACGGCGGCACGAATGGCTGCTTCGAGGCGTTGCGCGGCGACTTCGCGCTGTTCGCGCGCGGGCAAGTGCGCAAGGTCTTCGAAGGAAATCGGTTCGCCGAAATGCACACGCACCGGCGACAGCGAGGGGCGCGGCACCACTTCGGCATAAGGCAGAATTTTGTCGATGCCGGCAACTCCGGCGGGTACGATCTTCACTTTGGCACGTAACGCGATCATCACCGCGCCGGGCAGGATCGGCCCCATTTCGCCGGTCGGTGAAACGCGGCCCTCCGGGAAAATCACCAGGCCGTTGCCACGTTTGAGCAGTTCTTCGCAGCGTCGCAGGGCGGCGCGGTCGGGGCTGCCGGGATCGACCGGGAAGGTTTGCCAGAACGAAATCAGCGGCCCCACGAGACGATCTGCGAAAAGTTCGCGCTTGCCCATCCACCACAATGGCCGGAACACGCTCGACGAAATCAACGGCGGGTCGCCGTCGGAACTGTGATTAGGACAGATCAAGACCGCACCGCGCAGCGGAATGTTTTTGCGCCCGGTCACGCGCAGGTTCGGCGCACAGCAGCGCACCACGAAACGCACGATCAAATGCACGATCGGGCCGAAAATGCGAAAATTGCGAGTAGATTCCAGATGTTCGTCCGGTTTTAGTTCGTAAGGTTTGGGGTTTTCACTCATGTCCAACTCAATGCTATCACTTTTCGGGCGGCGACTGACCGCATTGCTATTGATCGGCGTCTGCACCATTCCGGCTCATGCTGCAAAAACGCTCCAGTTTTGCGGCTACGAATGGACGGTCAAACAGGCTCCGGCAATGGGGCCGGGGCCGAACGTCTGGGATGAAAACAACGTCTGGCTGGATGACCAGGGACGGATGCACATGAAAATCACCAACCGCGACGGCAAGTGGCAGTGCGCCGAGGTGAATATCAAAGAGCGGCTGGGGTTTGGCCGCTACCAATGGCAAATCGTCGGGCGGCCCGACCAACTCGACCCGCAAGTCGTGCTGGGCCTCTTCAATTACACGCGCCCCGATGTCGGGCCGGACGGCACCAACGAAATCGACATCGAATTCGCGCGTTGGGGCAGGCCTGCAACACCTATCGGCAACTTCACAGTATGGCCCGCCGTAAAAGAAGCCAAGAACAAAACCTACCCGTTCGAGTTCAAGTTAGATGGCGATTACACCACGCATCGCTTCGACTGGGCGCCACAAAGTATCAATTTCCAACTGCTGGGCGGCCATCGCGACGACGACGCCAACGAAATCGCCAAGTGGAATTACGCGCCCGTCGAGGCGGAAAAGTGCATCCCGCAACAGCCATTGCCGCTGCATCTCAACTTCTGGCTCTTTCGCGGCAAGCCACCGCAAGACGGCAAAGAAGCCGAAATCATCATTCGCAATTTTTCGTTCACGCCGCGTCAGGCGGAGTAGTCCGGCAAGAAGTAGGCGCGTCAGCGCCGTCAAGCGGTGCGAGTTTTCTTCTAAGATACGGTACCTTAGATAGCATGGCGCTCACGCGCCTACCCCGCACGTTCACAACGATTCGCGCACGTTTTTCCACTGGCCGCTGGCGGGGTCGTAGCGCCGCACGATTTGCGCCGGGATACCGGCCACCACGCAGTAGTCGGGCACGTCGCGGTTGACGAAGGCGTTGGCGCCGACCACGCTGTTGCGCCCGATGCGCACCCGGCCCACGATGCGCGCACCGACGCCGATCCACGAACCGGCACCGATGATAATCGGCCCGCGCGAAAGCAAAGGTTGATTGTTCACAGGAGTGTCAATATCGGTGTATTCGTGCACGCTGTCAGTGATGAGCACCGATTCCATAATCAGCGCCGAATCTTCAATCGTCACCTGATTGGAACAAGTGATGTAGCAAAAGCGCCCAATGACGCAGTTAGAACCGATTTCCAGACGCGGCTGGAAAGCCCCCGCACGCTCATGATCGTTGGTAATCGCGTAAAGCCACGTATAGGGCCGCAACAGCGTATTGCGCCCAATGCTGATGAACTGCGGATTGGTGATTTCCACATCAGGATCGAGATACGATTCCAAGCTGCGAAAATGCTTGCGCACGCTCGCCGTGTAAAGACGCTTGCGCAAATTCTGAAGACGCTTTTTTTTACCGGAAAAAATAATCATACGACGACCTTGATTGCACCCCATCCCCGGCCCTTCCCCTTAAAACGGCAAGGGGAAGGGAGCTAAACCATTACGCTCTCTATTAGCTGCAACTTTTCATGCACGTGGCGGCCGGTCTCCCTTCCCCTTGCCGTTTTAAGGGGAAGGGCCGGGGATGGGGTCGCCGTTTGTCCTCTCACTTCATCCGCCGCACAATATCATCCGCCACGGCGCCAGCCGCCCTGCCGTGGTTGGCGAAAACCGTTTCCACCACTTCCGGCGCCACGACTCCTTCACCGCTGTCGCGCGCGAGTGTTTTGCAATGATCGCGCAGCATTTCGCAAGATTCGACGCGGCGCGCAAGACCGTGCTTCCAGTTGTCGGCCAGTTCGGGCCAGCCGTCGGCGAAAAACTGCCAGACCGGCTTCCGAAACAGCAGCGCCTCGTACAGCACCGTCGAACACAGGGACGCCACGGCATCGCAGCCGTCGAGCGTGGCTTGCAAATCGAGTTCGCTCTTGGTCGTTTTCAGGTGCGGGGCCGCCTGGTAAAGGGCGCCGTTTTCGTTGGGGTGCAATCGCACCACGATGTTAAGTTCCTCTTTCAATTCGCGCGCGACGGTTTCCAGCCACTGGGCGCATTCGACCGGCGCCTGCCCGTTGCGCACCAGGTCGTTGCCATTGGAAAAGAATACGAAAGTCGGTCGATTCGACAAATTCAACACCCGCTGCAAATTCGCCTGCGCCGCTTTGCGCGCCTCGCCTTCACTGGCGCGCATAGCATCATGGCGCGGGCTGCCGATCGGTAACAAGGTGCCCGGTTCAACGCCCAGCGAGGTCAACGTGTCGCTGGAGGAAGCGCCCCATGTCGCCATATGGTCGGCCAAAGGTGGCGTGTAAAAGACTTGGGTGATGCCATGCTGCAAAAGCAGTGAGGGTATCTTGCGCGCTCGCGCCTGCACAGTAAGCGCTGCGCCGCCGGGCAGGTTCGTGGCAGCCGAAAAGACGACCTTGGGGGAAACGGTTTCAAGCGCGTGCTGCGCTTCATCAAGCACGCTTTGCGCCTGTGCCGCCGCCTGAACGAACGCGCGCTGCAATGACGATGCCCGCACAGCGGGAAGGGCTTCCGCCAACGCGGCCCATGCCGGAGCGGCCCAACGCGGCGAGCCGCCGCGCACGGCAGGAACGCAACGCCACGCTTTGGCATCCACCGCTCCGGCGCCGTGCGAAACCACCTGCACGGTCACGCCACGGCTGCGCAACTCTGCGATAACGGGCAGCAAGGCGCCGCTTACAACCTCGCGCGACGATTCGACCCAGACCAGCACATCGGCGGGCTTCAACGTGCCGGAACTCCCGGCCTGACGGCGCAGTGGGCGCAGCGTATGTTTGACGCCATCGCGCCAGTCGGCCCCGGCGCGGTTGATAACCAGTTGTCGGAAAACCAAATGCCGCATTGGCTCCAACTGCGGAAACGCCGCGAAGACCGGCGCGGTGCGGTCGCGGAATTCCTGGTAGCGTTCGTCGAGGCTTAAGGCGTCTGTCATAGGAGGGTGGGCACCGCTTCTTTTCCGGCGATGCGCCGCAAATGTCCGGCGATGCGCTCACCGGCGCGGCCATCGAGTGGGCCACAATCTTCTTCGCGCGCCCGGCGGCGACCGGCGGCATCCTGCGAAGGGTCGGCTAAATACCCGTTGATGAGCTTAATGCACTCTTCCGGGCTGTGGGCCAGACGCGAGGCGCCATACGCCATCATGTCCTTCACATCCGAACGCTCGTAGAAGCGCCGTACCGAAAGACCGGGCGCCACCTTCACGCCATCGTAATAGACGTTGACGACCGGTTTGTCGAGAATCGCCGAATCTATCGTCATGGTGCCGCACACGTTGACCTGCACGTCTTGATAGGCTAAGGTCGCCAAATGTACCGGCTCGTCTTCGAGCAGCAGGCGCACCACTTCGGCTTCGTGCGCCTCGCTTTTATACGGCGCGGCGACCGGGCGGGGAAAGGCCTTGGCTTCGGGCCATTCCTGCCGCAAAATCGGCCAGTCGGAGCCAAACATACGCGGGTGGCCGCGCACCAAAAGCTGTGCCCCACCCGTTAACTTACCTTCGTGCGCGGCGTCCGCGAGGTGCTGCACGATGTCGCCTTCGTGTTTAATGAGGCCAGGCGTCGCCATCGTGTAGACCACCAGTGGCCGCGACGAATCGAGCCCCATCGCCGCGAAATACTCCTCGCGCCCCAGACGGCACGACGTATCGAAATGGCGGTCGAACTGCGGCGAGCCGGTGACGAGCACCCGCTCATGGGGAATTTCGGGGTACATGCGATGAAAGAACTCTTTCGTCGCCTGCGACCACACGAAATAAGCGGCGGCGTCCGGCAGGTGCAGAATTTTCGCGGCCAAGTTATCGCGAGAGCGAATCAGCACAGCGACTGGGATTCCGGCCTTATGCGCGGCTTCGGCAAGCAGCATTTCGCGGTTGCCTTCCAGCGACAAAACGGCGACTGCATCCGGGCGGTTTTCCTCAAAGCGACGAATGTACTCTGCCACCAGCGGTTCGCGGCGCAATGCCTCCATCGAGGCGCGCCGTCCGCTTTGCGCACCGCCTCGCGCACCCTGAGACCACGAGCGCGCAGTACGGGCTGCATTCACGGCCAAGCTGCCGGCGCGCTTAACCGCCGACTTTTGATGGATTTTCGAAACGGAAAAAAGACGCTCGTTCCAGAACGTCCAGCCGTCATAGTAGGCTTTGCGGGCGTCGTAGGCGGTAGTCAACGTCGTCCAGAGCGGGGTGCCTTTTCGAGCAGCGAACTCCTCCAGTGGCTCGATTTGCACACCTTCGGGCGCCGCCAACAGGCTGCCGGGCATTTGGTCTTGCGCGACCCAGACGCGTACATCGTCCAAATGGCGACCGAGTTGGCCGTTACGTACGTTGCGCAGCGACAAAAAACTGTCGCAGCCAATCACGTAGCTCATGACGTCGCGCCGCCCATCAAACGCTCTTCGACCAGTTCACAGATGGCGTGCCACGCCAGCAGGTGCAACTCCTGAATACGCGGTGTCACGGCAGAAGGTGCTAAGAAGCACACGTCGCACAGTTCGCGCAGGCTTTCGCCTTTGGCGCCGCTAAAGCCAATCGTCACGGCGCCGACTTTCCGCGCGTCTTCGAGCGCGCGCCGCACGTTCGGCGATTGGCCGCTGGTGCTGATGCCCACCACCACGTCGCCGGGCTTTGCCAGAGCGCGCACCTGACGAGCGAATACGTCGGAGAAATCCCAGTCGTTGCCTACACAGGTGAGAATCGAAGTATCGGCGGCCAACGAAATCGCCGGCCACGGCTGGCTCTCGCGCAAAAAACGCCCGACCAGCTCGCCCGCGACATGCTGGGCATCCGCCGCGCTGCCGCCATTGCCACAAAGCAGAACCTTACGGCCGGAGGCGATGGCGTTCACGAATTCGCGCGCCACCTGCGCCAGTACCGGCAGCGATTCGGCGCGCAGTTTTTCGTGCGCGGCGATGCTGTCTTCGAAGATGCGCGCCATTTCGTCGCCGAAATCAGCCTCTGCGTTGGCACGCAGCGTTTCGATGAGGCAAAGCGCCTCCCACACCACGCCGTCGCCGCCGTTTTTGGTCAGCACGCGATCCGCTGCCGCACATGCGCCCGGTGTCGAGTCGGCGGGAGCAAGGCCCAACCCGGCCATTTTCAGGGCGGGCGCGTCGCGGTCGCTATCGCCCAGGTAGCAAAAGGCGCTGACCGGCACGTCCAAAGTGCGAGAAAGCTCTTCAAGGGCGCCGCCTTTATCCTTGGCGCCGCGCCGTATATGCTGCGCGTCCACGGCAAAGCGCCGCGCCAGACGATCCACGATTTCGTTATCTTCGCCGGTGACGAACGCCACAATCAAACCGCTGCGGCGCGCTTTGGTCACGGCATCCAAATCATGAAAATGAAAGCGCTTTTCTTCGCCGCCTTCGGTCATTGTGGCGCCGCCATCGGTGAGCACACCGTCAATGTCGAGCGCCAGCACGCGAATATCGTGAGTCATAGAGAGGGAGATTTAGAACGTCTTCTTATAAATTGAAGCTTTCAATGGAGCACGGATTTCACGGGGACGGCCACGGATTTTCGCGGATTATCGGATGTTTTACAAAAGGGGGCGGGGCTACGCTACGCTTCGCACCCTATCCAACAACCCTATGGAGCGCAGGCTTCCAGCCTGCATGTTCGGCGGCTTTGCCGCCGGTGCGGGCAGGATGCCCGCGCTCCATAAAATGCAGTCGAAATAGGTTGTTGGTCGCGATTTATGGCCCCGCCATTTTATCTTCCAAACCTATGCTTACCAAACGCAATGTTTGGAAGGGTGCGGAGCGCAGCGTAGCCCCGCTTTTCAATGTGCGCTTCCGTGAAATCCGTGTCCCATTGAAAACTTCGTTTACATCGAAAATATCACCAGGTGGTGCGCCCACCGTCGATGCTGATATTGGCGCCGGTCATGTAGGAGGACGCGTCGGAGACGAGAAAGGCCACGGCGGCCTGATACTCGTCGGCCTCGGCCATCCGCCCCAACGGGATGAGGTTGGTCAGGCGAGCCACGAAGGCTTCGTCCTGCCCGGTGTAGACCCCGCCCGGCGACAGCGCGTTGACGCGCACGCCGCTTTCGGCCCAGTAAGTCGCGAGGTAGCGCGTCAGACCGATGAGTCCGTGCTTGACCACCGAATAGGTGACCGGTTTGACCGGCTGCGCTTCATCCGGCAGGCCGGGCTGGCGATAAATGCGCTGATCGGGGGCAATAACGCCCAAATCGGAAGCGATATTGAGGATGACGCCGCTTTTGCGCCGCGCCATTTCGGCCCCGAAAACCTGGCTGCATACCAACGCACCGGTCAGCCCGATGGCGATGTCGCCGTTCCACTCGGCCAACGGGAAGTTTTCAAGACGCGACCAATGCTGCGTCGCATCGCTGGCGGCGCCGACCTGTGGATTGCGCGCCGCATTGTTGACGAGAATGTCGATGCGCCCGAACTCGGTCAAAACCGCATCCAGTACGCCGCGCATCGCTTCGGGGTCGGTGATATCGGCAGCAAAGCCGCGCGCCGGGACGCCGAAGCGTTCGCGAAGCCCTACCGTAGCCGCTTCGAGGCGCGCCGCATTAACGTCGAGCAGCACCGGCGTACCGCCCAACTCGGCGATGGCTTCGGCGTGGCGCGTGCCGAGCAAGCCGGCTCCGCCGGTGATGATCGCCACGCGCCCGCCCAAATCGAAGCGGTCACGCACGCTGCGCGCTTCCGCAGCGCCGCTCTGATTCGCTTCAGCCATATTTATCCAACCCGACGCAGCTTCGCTTTGATCGACACTTCGGCTTCCAGAACGCGCTTGACGCCATCGCCGAGGGCGCTCTCGATAGCGCGGATGTCTTTGATGAGGCGCTCGAAGCCCTGCGGCTCGACCGAAGCGGACTGGTCGCTGCCCCACATGGCGCGATCGAGCGTAATGTGGCGCTCGACGATACAGGCGCCGATAGCCACCGCCGCCACCGACGGCGCGAGGCCGACTTCGTGGCCCGAATAACCAACCGCCACGCCGTAGCGGTCGGCCAAGGTCTTGATGACGTTCAGATTGAGGTCTTCGACTTTGGAGGGATAGGTGCTGGTGGTGTGCAGGAGGATGAGGTTATCGGTGCCAAGCACTTCGACGGCGTGGTCGATCTCTTCGAGCGTGCTCATGCCGGTCGAAACGATGATCGGGCGGCCCGTGGCGCGATGGTGGCGCAACAGGTTGTCATCGGTCAGGCTGGCAGAGGCGATTTTATAGCAGGGCGGATCGAACTGCTCGATGAAATCTACCGAACCTTCGTCCCAGCAGGAGGCCAGCCACAGAATGCCCTTTTCGCGGCAATAGGCGTCGATTTCGGCATAATCTTCTTCGCCGAATTCAAGGCCGTATTTCAGATCGCCGTTGGTTTCGCCAAAGGGATTTTCGCGCGGACGGGCCAGTTCTTCGGCCGTATAAACAACATCCACCGTGCGCTTCTGGAACTTCACAGCGTTGCATCCGGTGTCTACAGCAGCGTCAATCAGCTTTTTGGCGATCTCAATGTCGCCGTTGTGGTTGATACCGATTTCCGCGATCACAAAACAAGGCTGGCCCTCGCCAACCAACACGTTACCAATTTCAACTGTTCCGCTCACAGAGCACTCCTTTTGTTACGACAAATAAAGCAAGATTCATCAAAGCGCGGCCATAGTTTAACGAAATGCATTCCGCTGCCGCGCACGACAAAGCGCCGCTCGTCTCAATATCCGAGCGGCGCGATCTCAAATACAACCTTCGCACGCGCCAATCGTGCGTCGCATGATTCTCATATGGAATGACGGCCGGTAGTAGTTTCTTCGTCCACCGGCGGCAGTCCGGCGGCGATGCGCGTCAAAGCCTCTTCGATGGCCGGCACGTCTTCGGGGTAGTCGATTTCGAGCAAAGGTTCTTCGATGATGAACGGCAAAGCGTGCTCGCCCCACATCGAATTTTTGTCAAGCACGGCGCGCGGGCGCAGCGCGTCCACGTAACCGCTCTGCCAGTAGACGGTCGGCAGCATCTGGCGCGGTACCGATTGGCAATCGGTCAAACCTTCGACGCGAAGCAGCGGCATCAAAACACCGTCATCGCCGATGCGCCACATTTTATAGGGCGTTTGCAAGGCACGGCGCACGCTGCGCACCGCATCGGCTTCTGGATGCGCCAACAGCAGCTCAATCGCTTCGTCGATCAGTTCCACGCGGCGCACCGGCCCTGGCGGGCGCAAATGCACCACCACATCCGGTTCGTAGCCTTCGTTCTCACGAAGCCAGAGCAAAGCGTGGCGAAAAGCGTCGATATCGGGCGAGAGGTCGCCGGCGATTTCGGCGGGTCGCAAAAACGGCACTTCGGCGCCCCACTCGCGCGAGACTTCGGCGATTTCCGCATCGTCGGTAGTGACGATTACTCGGTTGATATACCGCGATTCGTTCGCCTGCAAGATTGAGTAAGCGATCATCGGCTTGCCCGCGATGGGCAAAAGATTCTTGCGCGGAATGCCTTTAGAGCCGCCGCGCGCGGGTATGAGGGCTAATACGGAGGGAGAAGTCATGCTTAATTGCGCCGAAAAAGCACGCGCGGCGCCTAACGAATTCTATCCGCCCCGCCGTTACGGGGCAAGGCAATAAAGGCATTCCCCCGATTGAAATCGGGGTCTACAACTACAAAGTCCGCCTGCGCGGACTGGGAATTTAGTCCGCGCAGGCGGACTTTGTAACGTTAGCCCCGGATTTTAATCTGGGGTGAAGCCGCGCGCTGATTAATCAAAGCATCTCAACTTGGCCCGATTTGAGCGAAGCGTCGGCGGCCAGGGCGATTTTCATGCTGTCGAAACCATCTCGCAGGCTGACAATCGGCTTTTCTTCGCCGCGCACGCACGCCAAAAAGTGGCGAATTTCATCGAGGAACATTTCGTTGCGGTCGAATTTGTCGAAGTGCAATACCTCGCGCGTTCGCGTTTCCATGTCCCAGAACTCGACTTGCTGCGCGTAGTAATCGTAGCGTGCCTTGCCGGCGTCGCCCGCGATTTCGCAAACGCGCTGCGGCGGGCGCTGTAAATAATCGAGATGCACATGCACCGGCAGCGGTCGCCCTTCGTGAGCGCAATGTAAAAGAACGCTGACCGAATCTTCCACGTCGACTTCGAGGCGGCTCAGATGGCCGCCCACCGCGTAAACCCGGCTCGGCAAGCCGAACAGCCACAGCGCATAGTCGAATTCGTGGGTCTGGATGCGCAGGCAGCCGCCGCCCAAATCGCGCCGCGCCGGGTGCGTTTCGCGGTAATCTTCCCACGGATGCCAGTCCGGCAAATGCTCGCCGTTGACGACGTGTGCGTACAGCAATCGGCCCAAGCGCCCTTCATCGAGCAAACGCTTGAGAAATTTCAGCCCCGGATGGAAACGGAATTGATAGGCCACGAACGCCGCCAAATTCTGTCGCTCGACCAGTTCGATCAGTTCATCCATGCCCTCGGTGGTATCGGCGATGGGCTTTTCGATGAATAGATGGCACCCCGCGCGCGCCGCTTTGAGCGCCACCGGCAGGTGCAGCGAATTGGGATTGGTCACGAAAACGGCGTCCGGCTTTTCGGCCAGAGCCGCATCGAGATTGGAGAACGAACGCAGATTATAGGTCGATTCGAGGTCGGCACCGGCGCGCACCGTCATATCGGCGTTGAGCACCGGCCCGCCGCCGCGCTGGCGATAAGCCAAAATCTCCGCATCATCACTGAGAATCGCGCGCACGTTGCGTAAATGCCGCTGCCCTATCGAACCCAGACCGCAAAAGAGAATTTTCATAATTTTGAAAGAGGAGTTTTTTTCAATGGGACGCGGAGGCTTCGCCTACGCGGATTTCATGCGCGGATTTTCGCTGATTTTTTAGAGTTCTTAAATTTTAGGTCTTCCAGGAAAACAGAATTCTGCAATCAAAGAAGCGCTGTCATTCCGACCGGAGCGAGGCACGAGTGGAGTGGAGGAATCTTGCCGTTGATTTCCGCATTGAAGATTCCTCCACTGCGCTTCCCACCCGCAAGCGGGTTCCCGGCTCGCTCCGGTCGGAATGACAAACTCTCTTGCTACTCGCATCTGCATTTATCGTAGGAATTCTTAATAAAAAAACCGCAAAAATCAAAGCCGTTTCCGCGTAGCGAAGCTCCGCGTCCCACTTAAAGTGCCAGCATCAAGCGAATTGCGCGGCCCAGGCGCGCGCGGCCGGGGCGACGTGCGATTCATCCAAGTAATACTCGGCCCACATTTCGAGGTTGATCCACTGCCACAGGAAAAACGAATTGTCGCCGACACCCTGGAAAAAGCCTTCCATTGCGGCGCGCCCAGCTTCCGGCTGCACCCAGCCGCGATCCCAGAACGATGGCCTGTCGATGTGCTCGCGCACCCAGCCTTGCAACTCGCCGCGAAACCACTCGCGCTGCGGCGTTTGCACCGAACGCTTGGAGGCCATGCGCACCGCATCGGGCAGCAGACGTGCCGCCGCACGCCGCAAAATCGCCTTCGAGACGCCGTTATGGATATGGTCTTCCGGAGGCAGCGCGAACTCGTAAGCCAGCAGGCGATGGTCAAGGAAAGGCGGACGTAACTCGGTGCCAACCGCCATGCTCAGGCGGTCGCGGAAGCGAAGGGCGCGCGGCAGCTTGGTGAAGCGCAGTTCGCGATACATCAAGTTGCGCAGGTTATCGTCAAAGGGCCGTTCGAACTGTGGCGCCTGCGTGCGTGCCGCGATTAAAAAGTCGCGTGTCAGGCATTCGGGGCGCACGCTGCTCGTCAAATCCTGGCCTTTGCCGACATCCGCGAGAGGCTGGGCCGCCGCATGCATCTGGCGCAGGGCGCGTTCGCGCGCAACGGGCGTGCTCGCACCGGCGGCGTTCAATTCGCGTTCGAGACCGGCGAAATCGCCGCGCGTCCATAGGTCGGCCCATAGCGCCGGACGAAAGCGGTCGTAACCGGCTAAGCCTTCGTCCACACCGCTGCCGTCCATGATGACGATGAAGCCGCTGCTACGCGCCAGTTCAAAGCACATTGAATACGCCGAAATCGGTGCCCCGGCGAACGGCTCCTCCTGCCCGATGCTGTAACGCCGCGCCGATTCGGCGAAGCCCTGCGCGGTCACTTCGACGGCGTGGGCGCGGCGTCCGGTGTGCTGCGCCATCGCTTCTACGAAGGGCCACTCGCTGTACTCTTTTTCGCCGAAAGCGAAAGAAAACGCTTCGACCAAGGTGGGGTTGGAATGCGAGCGGTCGAGCAACGTCAGCAGGGTAGCCGAATCGAGGCCGCCGCTCATGGCGACACCTATCGGCACGTCGCTGCGCAGGTGCAGGCGCACGGCATCACTGGCCAATTCGAGCAGGCGTTCCTCGCGCTCCTGCGGGTCGCTGCTTACTTCGAGGGAGGTGACTTCCGTGGCAAAGTCGCAATAGGGTCGCGGTCTTTGCGGCACTCCGCCCCGCACCGACATCCAGTGGCCGGGCGGCAGTTTGACGATGCCCTCGAAAAACGATTCGTCGCTGTGCTCGTAAAAATCACGAGCTAAGAAATCGTAGAGCACGCCGGGGTTGAGCGTAGCCGGTATCCCTGCCGAGAGCAGACCGCGAATCTCCGAAGCGAAGAAAAGGTGACCGTGCAGGCACGAGTAGTAAAACGGCTTGATGCCGGTGCGGTCGCGGGCGCAAATAAGTTCGTGCTTCTCGTTGTCCCAGATGGCGAGGCCGAACATACCAATGAACTTCTCGAAGCAATCCGGCCCCCAGTGCGCGAAAGCCTGTAGCACTACTTCGGTATCGCTTTGCGAATGGAAAACGACGCCGGGCAGTTCATCGCGCAGCTCGCGATAGTTGTAGACCTCGCCATTGAAAACGATGGTATAACGGCCATCGGGCGTGCTCATCGGCTGCCGCCCGGCGTCGCTGAGGTCAAGAATGCTCAGGCGCCGATGCCCCAGCGCTACTCCCGGCGCCGCCCACAAACCCTCGCCGTCCGGCCCACGATGCCGCTGGCAATCGTTCATGGCCGCCACGACCTCCCGGCTCGCCACCGGCCCCGTCATTCCTGCGATACCACACATAAATATTCAATTAGCCACAAAAAGGCACAAAGGACACAAAAAAGACCCTCCAAAAATATTTCTATGGATTGAATTTTTGTGTTTTTTGCGCTTTTTTGCGGCTATTCCTTTTGTTCAGCGCGTCGCGCCAGCAGCACTGCTGCTAAATCGAGATCGTCACGGTCGTCGATGTCCAGCGACGACTTGCTGTCCATTTCGTAGGGCGCCACGCGCGGCCCGTAGAACTTGTTGTCTTCCAACAAAGTCGCCACGCGGGTGATAAGCACCGCCGGGCCGTTGCGCGCGTAGAGCTTCGGCAGGTTCTGGCGACGGAAACGGTCGAAAGGCAGCGGCTCCGTCCAGAAATCCGCTAAATAATCGCCGTCCTTTTTCATCACCGAATAGGGATGAAAATTATGCGGCACGGTGACCACGCTGACCGCCGTATCGGCACCGGTTTCCAGCAAAAGGTCGACCGCCTCGTCGATGTGGTGCGACTGGCGCAGCGGCGAAGTCGGCTGCAACAGCACCAGTATGTCGGCTTGCCAGTTTTCGTGCTCGGCCAGCCATTGCACGGCGTGCTGCGCCACCGGCAGGCTCGGCGTGTCGTCGCGCGACAATTCTTCGGGGCGCATGAAAGGCACTTCGACGCCGCAGGCACGGCCCACCTCGGCAATCGCCGTGTCGTCGGTCGAAAGCACCGTGCGCGCCAGGTGGCGGCTGCCCAGCGCCGCTTCGCAGGTGTAAGCCAGCAACGGCCGCCCGGCCACCGGCACGATGTTCTTGCCGGGAATGCCCTTCGAGCCGCCGCGCGCCGTGATGAGGCCGAGGATATTCATAAGCGATGAGCGGAAAGCGGTGAGCGATGAGTGGAAAGCGGTGAGCGGAGTGTGCTGAGATTTCTCATCACTTTCCACCTACTACTCATCGCTCTCCACTCACCACTTTAGTACGTGATCAGCTTCTGCAATTTCCAGTCACAGGTGGCGAGCACGTCGGCGATTTGGACGCCGGCAGTGCCGTCGCCGTAAATCGGGTCGCAGGGATAGGGGCCGTGCTCGATGTGCTGCTCGATGGCGTCGCGGATGGCATCGCGCTCGTGCGGCACGTCGATGATGTTCTGGCCGCGCTGGCGCATATCCTGACGGCTGCCGATGTTAACCGACGGTGTGCCAATAAATGCGCCCTCACGGATGCCGCTGCTGGAGTTGCCGACCAAGCAGGCAGTGCGCTTCATCAGCTTGATGTAAGTCGAAGTTGGCAGGTTCTTGAAGAAGTGGATGTTGGAGTCGTCGTACTTCTCACGGAACTTGCGCATGCCGCGCGCGATGTCTTCGGAACCGGCATCGGCGTTGGGCCACAGCGCGATGCAGTGAATACCGAGATCGTGAATCGCCATCAGCGATTCGTTGATCTGGCGCTCGCCCTCGCCGTATTCGGTCGTCACCGGATGCTGCGACAGGATGACGAAGGGGTCTTTGAGGTCGAAATTGCCGCCCACGCCCTCGGCGAACAGACCTGGCACTTCGCTGACGCCGTCGTCAGCGGCCAGCACTTCGGCCACGAGGTCCATGCGCGGGCAGCCAACGAGATGAACGTCCTGGGGTCGCTCGCCGAGTTTGATGATGCGCTCCTGCGCGTCCGAGCAGGCCGGCAAATGGATGTGGGCGAACTTCGTCACCGCGTGGCGGATGCTCTCGTCGATGGTACCCGATACTTCGCCGCCCATGGTGTGCGCCAGCGGAATGTTCATGTACGCTGCCGCGAGCGTGGTCGCCATCGTTTCGAAGCGGTCGCCGACGGTGAGCACGATGTCGGGGCGAATGGTATCGAAAATGGTGGGCAGTTCGAGCAGGCCGAGGCCGGTCGATTTCGCCATGGTGCCCGGCGTTTCGCCTTCGACCAACATATGCACTCGGGCCGCCGGTTTGAAGCCATCGGCTTCGATCAGCTTGACGACGGCGCCGTAACGGTCGAGCAGCGCCGAAGCGGCGACTACGACCTGCAATTCCAGTTCAGGATGATTATCGATGGCGCGCATTGCCGATTTGATGCTGCTATAGTTGGCGCGCGAACCCACGACCACACAAATTTTACGCATGAATAATTAAGACTCCCAACCTTCGATATCGGATGATTCCAGCAAAGCATCATCCGCAATGTCGCGTGCGGCACGGCGGCCCAAAACGCGCTCGAATTCGCGCGCCGGAATGCCGCTGCCCGGTTTTTTCACAGCTACGTTAGCCAACGTAAAAACGCTGCCGGCGGCTATCGCGCCGACCGAAACGACGCTTTTTTCAAAAATGTCCTTCATCTGCCGGATATTGGCCGCCTGCACTTTGGCGTCTTTATCCACCGGCGAGGCGCGCATGATCTCCACGGCGCGAATACCATCGACCAGCGCCCTCAATTCATCCGGCTCGACCGAATGGCGCGCATCGCTGCCGTACATTAGGCGGCTGAAAGCGACGTGCTTTTCGATGACCGTCGCGCCCAGCGTCACTGCCATCACCGCCGCCCATGGCGTCAGGGTGTGGTCGGAAAGGCCGACCGGCAGGTTGTAGCGCGCCTGCATCTCCTGCATGACGTTGAGGCCGACCTGCTCGTATTTGCAGGGATACTCCGAGGTGCACTGCAAAACCGTCACGTCGCGGTGGCGGCTGGTGATGGCCGCCACCGCTTCGTCGAGTTCGGCCCACGAGCTCATGCCCGACGACAGAATGACCGGCTTGCCGGTCTCTGCCACCGCTTTGAGCATTGGGATATTGGTCATTTCACCCGAGCCGATTTTATAGCGCGCCACGCCGACCTGTTCGAGCAGTTCCACCGCTTCGATGGAAAACGGCGACGAAATGAACTCCACGCCGTTTTCATCGCACTGTGCTTTCAGGGCTCGCCATTTCTCAAGGGTGAATCCGGTGCGCTCGAAATACTCGTAGCGCGGCTCGCCTTTGAAATACGACGGCATCGGCGCATTGCGCGTGGTTTCGGCGGCGGAGATATGCGTTTGAAACTTGGCGGCATCGGCGCCGTTTTTGGCGCACATCTCGATGAGCTTTTGTGCGTTGCCGAAGCTGCCGTCGTGCACCGAGCCGATCTCGGCGATAATCGTCACCATAGAATCCTTGTCCTGCCGCCTTTCTCTAAGAACTCCTACGATAAATGCCCTCGAAGAAGTTCTGTATCTGAAACCAAACATGCGCTGTCATTCCGACCGGAGCGAGGCACGAGCGGAGTGGAGGAATCTTTAATGTCGCTTCTCAACTGCAAGATTCCTCCACTCCGCTCGTGCCTCGCTCCTGTCGGAATGACAATCCATTTTCCTACGACAAATGCCTTTTGTCGTAGCAACTTTAGCTGTCCTTCAATTCCGCCATCGGCGCCCGATACTGCGGGCTGCTCGCCATGAACTCTTCCACCAATTCCACGAAGCGCTGCGGCTCCCGCTCTACTTCGAGATGAAAAAGCGGCTCGGCCCGCGCCAGCGACTCCGGCGTCAAATCCCACCAACGCAGTCGCAACAGCACGTCCTGAATTTCCTCCGGGAAACGCGCGCGCAACACCTTCGCCGGGTTGCCGCCCACCACGCCATAAGGTGGCACATCTTTAGTCACGATGGCCCCGGCTCCGATCACCGCACCATCGCCGACGGCCACGCCGTTCAAAATAATGGCGCCGTGCCCAATCCACACGTCGCTGCCGATAACGACCTCGCCGTGCAGCATATGCTGCTTCATCCGCCCTTCGAACAACGTGTTGTTGACGTAGCTGGTCATGTGCGTCGTCGAATGGTAGATGCAATAAACCGAGACGTTCGGCCCGATTTGTGTATAGCGCCCCACGCGAATCTTCCCGCCACGCAGCACATTGTAGCGCCCAATGGTGGTTGCATAACCAATGCTCACGTCGCCGTAGCACATGGTTTTCATACCGAGCACGTTTTTGCCTTCGAGACGCGTATCGCTGAGAACCACGCCGCGGTCGATCTCCGCCAACGTATAGCGGATATCGCCGGCGCGAACCAGGCTACTCCACAGATTTTCCCAACGCTGAACCGGCAACGAGGCCGTATATGCTGCCCGGCGCGCCATGCGCGCCGCAAAAGAGGTTGCTTTGAAGCCCATGATAACTCTCTATCAGGGCCTCACCTCCAGCCCTGCAGTTTCTTTGTAATCCCACGTAAAATCGGTCAGGAGGTAAGCGGTGCCTTCCGGCGGCAGCTTACCCGTTTCATAAAACAAACCTTCAATGACCTGAAGACTGACGGCATCCATCAGCTTGTCGGCCAAGCGTCCGTTGACCACGCAGGCCACCATCACGCTGTAAAAGCCGGGCATTAAAGGCAAACGCGGGATTCGACATCGAAGCTCTCCCTCAGCGGGCAACACATCGAAATCCGAATCGGTCACTGCACTGCGACAACGCATCAAGCAGCGGCTGTATTCGTCGTAAAACGCGATAGTCACGCTGACGCTGCGGAGCTCTTCGCTGCCGGTATAAGGCAGCGCGAAGGTAACGTCCATACCGCAGCGTACGACGTCCATATTCTCGCCGTCGTCGCTGCGCGCATCCAAACCGGTAAAGCGCAGGGCGCCGTTACCGTCGCGATCTACGCGGTCGGCCAAAGCGCGGCTGCTCAAACTGCGCACGCTGGTCAAATAGTGGCGAATCACTTCGGCAGGCACCGCATCGCGGGTCACGCGCCCCGATTCCAGCATCACGGCGCGGGTGCACAAATGCTCCACAGCCGCCATGTTGTGGCTCACGAACAATACCGTGCGACCCTGCTTCGCCACGTCGCCCATCTTGCCAACGCACTTTTGTTGGAACGAAGCGTCGCCGACCGCCAGCACCTCGTCCACCACGAGGATTTCCGGCTCAAGGTGTGCCGCCACCGCGAAGCCAAGGCGCAAACCCATGCCGCTCGAATAGTGCTTCACCGGCGTGTCGATGAACTTCTCGACTTCAGCGAACGCCACGATCTCATCGAACTTGCTCTCGATTTCCGCTTTGCGCATCCCAAGAATCGCGCCGTTGAGGAAGATGTTCTCGCGTCCGGTCAATTCAGGGTGGAAACCGGTGCCGACTTCGAGCAGGGCGGCTACGCGCCCGTAGATATCGGCGTAGCCTTCGGTGGGTTCGGTGATGCGCGAGAGGATTTTGAGCAGCGTGCTCTTGCCGGCGCCGTTGCGCCCGATGATGCCGACGACTTCGCCTTGATTGACCTCGAAGGAAACGCCGTTGAGCGCCCAGAACTCGCCTTTCTTCTTTTTGCTGCTGCGCTGCGAACGCGAAAAGGTGCCGCTGATGGACTCGCGCAGGCTGCCATAGGCGCGACGAGAAACACCACCCACATGGTAGCGTTTTTTGATATCCGAAACTTGAATGATCGCGTCACTCATATGCTATGATGCTGCTAAAAACCGGCGCGCTGGGGACGTCTTTTTCCCGCGTATTTTTCGAGGTCGCCTATCAAAACCTGCGAGTGCAAAGTCGCCATCGCGTGAGCTAAGGTGCGGTCGCCCTGATAAGTCTGCACCAAATCGTGAAAATAAAGCTGCTCCACCAACTTCACTTTTTCACGCAGCGGCAGCGTGAAAAACAGCTCTGCGTAACGCGCAACCGGCGCGTTGGGCATGAAGCGAGTGTTCCAGGCCGCCATGCCCATCGCCAGATGGTCGTAACGAATGTAGGCTTCGTTTTGCGAACGAAAGCATTGTAACATCCGCCGCTTCTCTTCGGCGACCTCGGTGAATTCGACGTAGCCGTTGGGGTACGGCGTATTATGCACCTGATAGCCCCAAACCTCGCAATCGGGCAAGCCGAATTTGCGATCCGCCAAATAAAGCATATGGCTGGAAATGCGATGCTTGGCGGGGTTATCGAGAACCCACGGCGTCAGAATCACCTGCGGCTTGCGCTCGAAAATGATCCGGTAAAAACGCTCCAAATCTTTGGGCGTGGGTGCCGGAACCATGTTGTTGATGCCCAGTTCCAGCATCTCGGCGCCCATCATGGCGCAGGCTTCGGCCGCCTCGTTGTGGCGGGTGCGCGCCTGCACTTCGGCGGGGTCGGGAAACTTGCGGCCACCCTGCACGCCGTCTGTCAGGTAGAGCACCGTGCTCTTCGCCCCCGCTGCTTTCGCCAGCAGCATGGTGCCGCCGGCGCCGATGGCCTCGTCGTCCTGATGCGGCGCGATCAGCAAAAACGATTTTACCGACTTAACCGGCAGCGGCAGAGCGTGCAGATCGAGGCGGCAGAACTCGCTCGCCATCATCTGCTCGATGAGCTGAATATCGCTAACGCGTCCCCAGTCCCGCACTAAAAAACGGTACGGGCCTCTCTCCGAGCGTACCGAGAGGACTTTATTGAGAAAGGCATTGGGAAGACGAGAAAGTCTAATCTTCTTCATTTAGCCTTCCACATCGTAAAGTCGCGGCCCAATAGTCGTTCCAGCGCTTCGGTGTGCGGCAGATAAATCTCTTCGAGGCGCTTGCGCGTTTCGTCGCTCATCGGCACTTCGCTGGCCGACTCGCTGAACACCGAGTTCAGCGAACGCCGCAGGCGCTGCTGCCCTTCCTTATCTTTGCCGAACTGCTTGGCAATGCGTGCCGTGCCTTTGCCGTAGGCTTTCACCAGTGGCGCCATCAGCGGGCTTTTCGCCCAGCTCTTAGAGAGCATCACCGGGCTGGAATTATAGCGTTCGCCGGCCTGCTCCAGACCGAGGTTCGTGTCGACCCCCAAAAAGCGATAGACGCTCTGTAGCGCCGCCACCGGTTCCTTCGCGTTCTCCTCGACCGTGGTGATGAGCACGCGCTCCGGCGCGATGTGCTGGAAAAAGTCGGCGAGACTTTCCTCGTAAAAGCCTCGCGTGCGATACGACAGGTGATCGCGCGCCCATGCGCTGGTGCGGAGACGCTCGTCTTCGGCGGCCAAGGCTTCTTCGAAGCTCAGCTTTTCACGACCACGCCCCACTTCGTGCCAGTAGTGCGAATAGGCGCGCTTGATGGGATGACGCAATGTAAAAATGAACTTCGCCTCCGGCAGGAAACGCGCGAGGCGCTCGTGCGCAGGGCGCCAGAACAGGTAGTCGGCGCTTTTTTCACCGATGGACTTTTTACTGGCCCCCTCGGCGAACTTCTCGGCATAGCCCTCCGGGCTGTGCGTTTTATCCCACGCTTCCGGGCCGATTTCGCCGTCTAACCATTCCACGCGCCCCACCAATTCGGTTTCCACGAAGTAGGCCATGTCGAGCGCCGGGTGCAGAAACACGTCGGGATGGCACTCCATCCAGCGTGCCAGCGAAGTGGTACCCGAACGCCGCTCTCCGGCGATGACGAAAGTGGGAAGAGGCATGGAATCGTTAAGAGACGGCACCTGACGGCTTTACTACGCTTTGCGCCATGCGGCGCAAAGCGTCGGCGGCGCGGTCTCGGTCGTTTTCAAAATCGAGATCGAACACTTCGCGGAACGGTTTCAACTCGTCGACACTGCGCAGCCACCAGCGCGAAGCCTCTACCAGTTCACAGGTCGCATCATCGAAGCGCTGTCCAATGACGCGCGCCGGGCTGCCTACCGCGATGGCATACGCCGGAACGTCTTTGGTCACGATGGCGCCTGCGCCAATAACGGCGCCGTTGCCGATTTTGACGCCCTTAAGGATGATGGCGCCGTAACCGCACCACACGCCGTGCCCCAACTCAATCGGCGCTTCGACGGTGTGCTTTTTCAACTCCCCGTCAAACAGCGACGCACTGTTGTACATGGTGAGATGGCGCACCGAATGATCGGCAGCTTGCAGACAGACACGCGGCCCCATCTGGCAGTAATTGCCGAAGGTAATCGGCCCGCGCAGCCAGCAGCCATCCGACAGCGTGGTCGCATAGCCGAATTTCACGCCATGCGTGATATGCGTATAAATCGAAACCGTATTCAGGCCGCCGAACTCCACGCGGTCTTTCATATGAACGTAAGGCCCCACACGCGCCAAATAAGCCAACCCGGCGCGGCCCGCCGGAGCGGGCACCACGTAGCCCTCAGGGCCTGCTCCCTGCCCTCGCATCAGGCGCTTGACCTTGCGCTTCAAGGATGACAATGATGGCATGGTGAATTGGCCCTACGGCTGCGATTCGCCGACGGTTAGCTTACCCATCGGCATATTACCCGGCAGCGCTGCCACAGCCGCCGAACTCCATTCGTAGTCCGCCAGCAGATACGCGGTACCGTTATCGGGCAATTTTCCGGTTTTGTAATAGTTGCCTTCGATAACCTGCAGGCTGATGGCATCCATCAACTTATCGGCCAATTGCCCGTTGATTACGCAGGCCACCATCACGCTGTAAAAGCCGGGCATCAAAGGCAAACGCGGAATGCGGCAGAGCAGTTCGCCCTGCAGCGGCAGCGACTCGAAATCCGAATCGACCGTCTGACTCCAGCAGCGCACCAGTGAGCGGTTATATTCGTCGAAGAAGCCAATCGCGACGGTGACGGCCACCGGCTTTTCACCGTTGGTTACGTAAGGCAGGGCAAAATTGACGTCCATGCCGCAACGCACCACGTCAAGACTTTCGCCATCGTCGCTGCGAACGTCCAACCCGGTAAAAGTCAGCGCGCCGCTTCCTTCGCGATCAACGCGATCGACAAGGGCGCGGCTGCTCAAACTGCGCACACTCGTGAGATAGTGGCGAATCACTTCGGCAGGCGCCGCATCGCGGGTCACGCGGCCCGATTCCAACATCACGGCGCGTGTGCACAAATGCTCCACAGCCGCCATGTTGTGGCTCACGAACAATACCGTGCGACCCTGCTTCGCCACGTCGCCCATCTTGCCAACGCACTTTTGTTGGAACGAAGCGTCGCCGACCGCCAGCACCTCGTCCACCACGAGGATTTCCGGCTCAAGGTGTGCCGCCACCGCGAAGCCAAGGCGCAAACCCATGCCGCTCGAATAGTGCTTCACCGGCGTGTCGATGAACTTCTCGACTTCAGCGAACGCCACGATCTCATCGAACTTGCTCTCGATTTCCGCTTTGCGCATCCCAAGAATCGCGCCGTTGAGGAAGATGTTCTCGCGTCCGGTCAATTCAGGGTGGAAACCGGTGCCGACTTCGAGCAGGGCGGCTACGCGCCCGTAGATATCGGCGTAGCCTTCGGTGGGTTCGGTGATGCGCGAGAGGATTTTGAGCAGCGTGCTTTTACCGGCGCCGTTGCGCCCGATGATGCCGACGACTTCGCCGTGATTGACTTCGAAGGAAACGCCGTTGAGCGCCCAGAACTCGCCCTTTTGCTTTTTGCCGCCGCGCCCGGCGCCCGAAAAGGCGCCACTGATGGTATCGCGCAGGCTGCCGTACGAGCGACGGGAGGCGCCACCCAGATGATAGCGCTTCTTGACATTCGAAACTTGAATAACGGCGTCGCTCATAGAAATAGGACTTGTGCCGGTTCACCAGCAGGCGTGCCCGGTACAGTGCGAGGTGTTTTAGACGATGTCGGCGAAGGTGTTTTCCATGCGGCGGAAGTAGATCATCCCGCCGACTAAAATCAGCAGTGAAGCGCAGGTCGAAGCCGCCAACATCGGCCCCGGCGCGTGAATGGTATTCGTAACTCCCGGTGCGCTGTAGTTACCAAGCAGCGCCCAGCGAAAGCCTTCCAGCACACCGACCATCGGGTTCAAGCCGTAAATCGTGCGCCACGGCTCGTCCAGCAGTTTGCTGGAATAGACCACCGGAGAAGCGAACATCCAGAACTGCACCACGAACGGCATGACGTATTTGACGTCGCGGAATTTGACGTTGAGCGCCGCCACCCACAGGCTGACTCCCATCGCCGAAATCACCGCCAACAGTAGGAAGAGCGGCAAAAAGAGGACGTTGGGGCCGGGGACGACGTGATAGTACGGCATCATGACGGCCAAAACTGCGAAAGCCAGTGCAAAGTCCACCAAACCCGCCAAAATCGTCGCTATCGGGAGCGCCAGTCGCGGAAAATAAACCTTCTTAATGAGGTTGGCATTCTGCACTAAGCTGTTGGAGGTTTGGGTGAGGCCGTTAGCGAAAAACGTCCAAGGCACCAGCGCGGCGTAACTCCAGATGGGATAAGGCACACCGTCGGAACCCATTTTGGCGAGCTTGCCGAAAAACAGGCTAAAGATAACCATCGTGAACAATGGTTGAATAATCGCCCAGGAGGCACCGAGCGCGGTTTGCTTATAACGGACTTTCAGGTCGCGCCAGGTAAAAAAGTAGAGCAGCTCGCGATAGGCCCAGAGTTCGTCTAATTTCAGGCCGCCCCAACCGCGCGTCGGTTGTAAACGAACGTGAGGTACGGATGGGTCGCGCGGAGCGGGAGTACCCGGTGAGGTATTTGCCCCGCCGTGAGGCCGGTCGATGTTTAATTCCATTGGTTTTGCTATACGCCGCGCCACAAGGCCTTTTCCCACCAACGAAGGCTGGAAAATTTGTCTAAATAAAGCCTTGACGCGTCGGCCTCAGTATAGCGAAACGACCTCCACAGGCAATGTGCCCGGGCCGTGCCACACGTTCCAGAATGCCACTGCCGTAGCTGTGCAGTGGCAACGCACAGCGCGCTCCGGCAACAAAACCACCTTCAAATATGTTATGGTGAAGGAGGCAAAACCGCGCGTAACCGCCGAGTAACATCGTGTTTACGCAGCGAAAACGACGAATCATGCGTTCACTGGCGCTCAAATTGGCACGGTCGCCGCGCACCCTGTTCAATATGTTCACCGACCGCATCAGCACTCCCTGCGGGCTTCGCCTAATGGGAGTTATGAGCGGACAGGGTTGCTCGTTCACCGGCGCACCGGCCATTAAAATGGTCGCGGGGGCGCGGATTCGGCTTGGTGACGACGTCGCCATCGGGAGCCGCCTCGACGCCAACCCGCTGGGTTTATCGCACCCCACCATCCTTGCCGCCCTGATGCCCGATAGTTATATAGAGATTGGCGACGGCACCGGTATATCCGGCGCCTCCATTGTGGCGCGGCGTGCCGTCGTCATTGGGGCGCGCGTGCTGATCGGCGCCGGGGCCTGCATTTGGGACAGCGATTTCCATCCTCTCAATCCCGATGTGCGGCGCCAGCATCCGACGCGCGATGCGCGCAGCGCACCCATTACTATAGAGGATGACGTATTCATCGGCGCGCGAGCGCTTATATTGAAAGGCGTGCGCGTCGGACGCGGCGCCGTGGTCGGGGCCGGTGCCGTCGTCACCAGAGACGTGCCGCCCGGACAGATCGTCGCCGGCAACCCGGCGCGCGTGGTTGGCCCGGTTCCGGGCATGGGTTCGGGCGCCGCACAGGTGCCCGCCGGCGGCGGGGCAGCCACGCAATCTACAACACCATGAAACTATTAGTAACCGGTTCCAGCGGGCTTATCGGCTCGGAAGTCGTGGCGCACTTCGACGCGCTCGATTGCGACATTCACGGCGTAGACAACAACATGCGCGCCGACTTTTTCGGTCCACAGGGCGATACGCGCTGGAATCAAGAGCGCCTTGCCTCCGCCTGCCGCCGCTTCACACACCACGAGTTGGACATCCGCGACCGTGGCGCCGTGCTGCGCCTTCTCGAAGAAGTGCGCCCCGACGTGGTGGTTCACACCGCCGCGCAGCCGAGCCACGATTTGGCGGCCAGCCGTCCGTTCGACGATTTCGACGTCAACGCCGTCGGCACGCTGAACATGCTCGAAGCGACGCGGCGCTACGTGCCGGACTCGACCTTCATTTTCATGTCCACCAACAAGGTCTACGGCGACGCCCCCAACCGCCTCGACCTGAAAGAACTGGACACCCGCTGGGATTACGCCCGCCCCGAAGACTTCGGCGGCATCCGGGAGGATTTCGGCCTCGACCAGTCCAAACACTCGATTTTCGGCGCCTCGAAGGTGGCGGCGGACGTCATGGTGCAGGAGTACGGGCGCTACTTCGGCCTCAAAAGCTGCTGCCTGCGCGGCGGCTGTCTGACCGGCCCCAATCACTCCGGCGTCGAACTGCACGGCTTCCTTTCGTATTTGGTGAAGTGCAATCTCGAAGGTCGCACCTACAAAATCTTCGGCTACCAGGGCAAGCAGGTGCGCGACAACATCCATTCGGGCGATGTAGCGCGCTTCATGGAAGCGTTCATTCAGGCGCCGCGCGTCGGCGAGGTCTATAACATCGGTGGCGGCCGCGCCAACTCCTGCTCGATTCTCGAAGCTTTCGATCTCGCCGCGCAGTTCTCCGGCAAGAAGATGAACTACGAATACGTCGACAAGAACCGCGAAGGCGACCACATCTGCTACATTTCCGACCTGAGCAAGATGCGCGAGCACTATCCGTCGTGGGACATCACGGTGAGCCTGCCGGAGATATTCGAGCAAATCGTGCAGGCGTGGGGCGTTCGATGAGCAGCGCCCCCTCGGCGGCGCTGCCGCCTTTATGCGAAGCCGGGCATGTGCTGGTGGTAACGGTCGGCTATCCGCCTTTGGCGGCGGGTAGCAGCGTCATCATGGCGAACCTGCTCTCGCGCTTCGACCCCAAAAGCTACGCCGTGGTCACCGAAAACCACGCCGGTGCTCATGGTATCGAAGATTTGAGCGGCGCGACGGTGCATCGCATTTTAAAGCCGATTACCGTCTCGATGAAACTCAACAAGCGCTGGCGCGACGTGCAGTTGCCACGCATGGCGAACACCATCGCCGACCTTATCAAGCAGCACCAATCGAAAGTCGTGGTCGGCGTCTATCCCGACTTCCACTTTCTGCACGCGGCGCGCGAAGCGGCGCGACGCACCAAAACGCCGCTGCTGGCTTACATGCACGATACGTTAGCTGAAGCGCTGTCCCACTCGTATTTAGCGCCGCGTGCGGCCACCCTGCAGGAGCAGCTTTTCGCCGAGTCTTCGCGCATCTTGGTGATGAGCCAGGGCATGTCCGATCTCTACGCGCGCAAATACAAGCTGAATTCCCGCCCGCTCGAACACAGCTACTTAGAAGAGATTCCCACTGCCCTGCCCACCGCAACGCCACAGCGTCAGGCTTTCTGGGGCGGCGCCATTTACGGCATCAACTCCCATTCGATGGGGCGTGTCGCCAAGGCTCTGGAGCCGCTGAACTGCTCGCTGTTGGTGGCCAGCAGCGCCTCGAAAAGCGATCTCGACAAGCTGGGGGTGAGCGGAGACCACGTCAAGACCGGTTTCTACTCGCAGCGCGAAGCCTATTTGCAGGCGCTGCGCGAGCAGGGCTTGCTGCTGTTGGCGTTGGATTGGCCGGACGAGTCCAAGTATCACGAAGACGAGCTCGGCACCATTTTCCCCACCAAAACGCCGGAATACCTCGCCTCGGGCCGTCCCATTTTGGTGCACTGCCCCGAACAGTACTTCTTGGCGCGCTTCTTCCGCGAACGTGGTTGCGGCACCGTAGTCACCGAGCGTTCGGTCGAAGCGTTGCGCGAGGCCGCCCGTACGCTGCTGGATGACAAGGAGATCGCCGACAAGCAAAGCCGCGCCGCGTTGGAAGCGGCCAAACTCTTTGCCACCGATCGTATCGTCTCTATTTTTCAGGAAGAAGTCGCGAAAACGGCGAAAGCCGGTTGGGGCCAGCAAGTCGCGTAAGCTCACATTGCGGTGCACCCGCCCGTAAACGAGCGGGCTGAGTTGTAAGCCCGGTGAACCGGGCTCCGCACACCAGCCCCGTTTACGGGGCTTTATCATTCAGCCCGCTGCTTTAGCGGCGGGTCTACCAAAAGAACAGGCCCGCTCGAATCGAGCGGGCCTGTCTTTGTTTGTGGCACTTATTTCTTGCGGAAGAGCGCAACCGTCTCCGCACCGTGTCGGCCTAAGGCCGGTGTTCGCATGGTGAACAAATCGAATTTCATTAACCACTCCGAAGGCAGCCGGCCCATGCCCGGAATGGGCAGACGGATCATGTACCGTTTCCTATCGACGAATTGAATGTCGTTGCGCGCGGCGATGGTGCGCACGGTATTGAAGCCCAGCTTGTTTTGCTCGTGCTTTTTCTGACGCTTGATGGCGCGGCGAACCGCATTGAGGCGATGCTGCAGCCGCCCCATGAATTGGTCGGTGTCGGTGATTTGAAAGACGCAGCGCCCTCCAGGCTTCAAAAGCTTCCCGACTTTGGCGATGGCTTCTTCCACCGAATCGACATGCGCCAAAACGCCGATGCAAAGCACGATATCGTATTGTTCGCTCTCGTCGAACTCCATGAAATTCATGTTGATGTAGTCAGCCGTAGCGTCGAACTCCTGGGGAGCACGCGATTTGGCGACTTTCAACATTTGGTCGGAAAAGTCGACTAAAGTTATATGATTTCCGTTGGTTAAGAACTGCCGGGAGATACCGCCGTCGCCGCAGCCGATGTCGAGAATTTTTGCTTTCGATACAGTTCCAAGCAGCCCGCCGATGATGGCGGCCCTCGTGGTAATAACGAAATCGTCTTTCAGATAGAGTTGGGTTTGATCGAAAAACGCCTTGACCTCTGCGCTCTTGGAGGATGGATTGCCGGCAGGAGTCGGGCTGGAAACGGATTGGTTATTCTCCATCGTGGGTGTTTGTATCCCTTTACGTTCTCTTCAATATTTCTCAAATACGACCGCAGTAGGCTCGCATGGCGAGCCAATGTAACCCTGTGCCGTTGAGCAAGTTGCAACTTAGATTAACAGAACTTCTCCCCAAAGGCAGTGCGCCCATTCCTTGAAAACAGTCGCTTCTGCGATAAGCCAATGCGTCTATAATCGGCAATCCTGCTACACTTTGCCCTTGCCAAAGACAGGCGATGCCGGTCGGCGCAGCGCGTAATTCTTGAACGGCCCACGGAGCGGATTTTCATCTCTCGACGGTAGCGGGCCGCGCTTCGCCATTACGCCTTGAAGTTTTTTACACGTTGAAACCCATGAATTCGAGTCGGCGCGAGGTTCCTCGCTATAAATCCGCCAGCGTGGCTTCTCCAGCGGCTGTTCCGCTGCCGCGCAGACAAACCGGAACTCCGGCCCTTTCCAGATCGCGCGAAGCGGTCGCCAATCGTTCGGCGAAGATAACCGCGACTTCGATAGCCGCCAATCAAAACGCGTTGGAATCGTCTCCATGGCTCGAACGATTGTTGGTGCTGGTCACCATCATGATTTCGCCGCTGGAGGAACAGATTCCCACCGTCGGCGGCTTCAGCATCATGTTCGTGGTGTTCTTGCTGTTGCTCGGCTACACCATCCTCTTTCGTATCGGTTCGCTGATGCGAATGATGAGGCACCCGGTTTTCCTATCGGCCTATCTGTTCTTGGTCTGCGGCTACGTGATGGAGACGATCCATTCCAACAGCAGCGACAGCCAATTGATGCGCATCGCTCAGATGTTTTTGGGCGGCGTGTTGATAGCGGCTTTGTGCCAGAGGAAAGCGACGCTACGCGCGGCATTATACGGCTACGTCATCGCGGGCACTTGGTTGTCCACGCTGCTTCTTCTCACTTCTTACGGCGCTTTGCGCGGTGCACGTACGGGTAGCTTCAGTGCGGCCTCGATGCTGCGCGCAAGGGTCTTTGAAGACTCGCCGCTTCACAACAACCTCAACACGCTGGCCTTCGTGGCCGCTCAGGGCGCGACGGTGGCACTGGCCTGGGCCTTGACGGCGACCGACCTTCGGCGCCGCAACATTTTCTTTTTCATAACCTTCCTTTGCTCTTTAGGCGCATTCCTGCCGTTGTCGCGCAGCGGCATATTGATGCTGATCGTATGCCTCTTGGTCGTGATGCTCATGTATCGCGGTAACCGTTCACGTGCGCTGTCGATGATGATCGTTTTGGGCGTCGGCCTTATTCTCGTCTCGCCCGACGCGGCGTTTTCTCGCCTCTCCTATTCGACACAAAGAAGCGCGAACGGCAAGATGGAAGGCCGCGCGCGCATCTACAGTGCGGCCATCGACCATTTTCCCGAGTACGTCGTCGAAGGTGTAGGCGCCGGTAACTTCTGGGGTGGTTGGGGAAAAAGCAACGGATTCGGCGATTGGGGCGCGCACAACAGCCTGATTCAGGTGACGATTTACTGGGGCACTCCCGCGTTGCTGGCACTGTTGCTCGTGCTCTGGCGATCGTTCCGCTGTCTGCCTCGAACCCACCGTGACGACGCCATAGTGCTCGCCCTCTACGGGATTTCCATGTCCCTGCTCATGCGGATGCTGACTTCGCACAATCTTTACGCCAAGGAGTTCGCGTTGGGATTTGGGCTGTTGGCGACCCTGCGGCAGTCGCTCCCCTCGCAGGTCGCCTTACCTGTAGTTGACCTACGGAACCAAAACCGGCGACGCGCGGCCGACTCTCGCCAGGAAAGTGCGCCTCATATCGCACCAGTGCCGCGCCGCGAAGGCGTTTCGGGCGCGGCTCCACCAAGAATTTCACCACGCTGATCTCCTTTAAATTATGAATCAGGCTGCGGATACCAACCGTCTGCTCTATTTGGTCGGTCAACTGAGGAGCGGCGGTCTTGAGCGACAGCTCAATTACCTGCTGCAAAACATGGATCGCTCGGTCTACCGGCCGGCGGTTGCGGTGTGGAATTTCGATGAAACCGCTCCCTACGTGGCGACATTGCGCGCTGCCGGAGTACCGCTTTACCCACTCCCCAAAGGGCGGCCCACCGCCAAAATACGCGTGTTGCGTCGTTTGGTGCGCGACCTCAAACCCGAGGTCGTTCATTCGTACAGCTTTTTCACCAACATCGCCGCATACTGGGGCACCGTCGGCTCGTCGGCGCTGCCGCTCGGGTCGCTACGCAGTGACTTCACCTGGGATCGCCAGCACTCAGGGCGTTGGCTGGGCAAATTGAGCGCACGCTGGCCGCGCGACCTGCTCTGCAACAGCCGCACCGCTTCGGTCAACGTCGCGCAAGCGACCGGTTTTTTCGTGCCGCGCCGCGCCTTCGTGGTGCGCAATGGAATGGATTTGCAGCACTTCGCCGCCCTGCCGCCCGCCAACGCGCCGCGTGCCTGCATCGCCGGCATTGGCTCGCTCTTTGCCGTCAAACGCTGGGATCGCCTGCTGCGGGCACAGGCCGAACTCAAACGCGGCGGCCACGATTGCACGGTACGTATCGCCGGTCACGGCCAGTTATTGGACGAACTCAACGGGCAGGCTGCCGCCCTGGGATTGGGGAAAGACGTGCAGTTCCTGGGGCACAACAGCGACGTACGTCCACTGTTGGCGGAATCCGACTTTTTGGTGCACGTATCGGAGCGAGAAGGCTGCCCGAACGCCGTGATGGAAGCGATGGCTTGTGGCCGCGCGGTCGTAGCGATGAGCGCAGGCGACATGCCCGAAATCGTGGAGCACGGCGTCACCGGTTTCGTCGTGCCGCAGGGCGACGAAGCCGCCCTCGTGAAAAACATCGCGACTCTACTGGGAGACCGCGAATTGTGCCGCCGCATGGGCGAAGCCGCGCGCCGCAAAGCCGAACAAGAATTCGGCCTCGACCGCTTGGTCGCCGAAACCTTAGCGGCATATCAAAAAGCCGGTTGGCGCGGTTAACTTAGTGAGAAACACCGCGTGAACCGGTCGGAGCCTATTTTTTTGCTGTTCGGCACACTTTTTAGCGAACATGCAGCGTAGATATTCGTTATAGTGCCTGCAGGCGGCTTTTCGTGTTCTAAATTCGATTCAATAAGCGCTGCGAAGGAAGATTTTTCAATGACGCAAAAAAAAATAACGGCTCATTACCGTGAAATCTTTTCGGTTTTTGCAGCCATGGCGCTGCCCGGCGCCGCAATGCTGAGCGCGTTTTCGCCCGTAATGGCCGCGCCCGGCGCACCGATGCTGGCCACGCCGGCCGGGCCGGTCAGCGTCGCGCCTCCCGACGAGCCTCCCTCCACCGAGCGGCAAATGGACGTGCACAACTACGGCGTGCGCGGCGACGGTGTCACCGACGATACGTTGGCGCTACAGCGCGCCATCGCTGCCATCACCGACGCCGGGGGCATCACGTTTTTCCCCAAGGGCATCTATCGCGTTCAAGCCGGCGGTTCGCCGGGCATCCGCGTGCCGGATGGCGCGAAGCTGCGCGGCGTTGGAGCGGCCAGCGTGATTCAAGCCTTCGACGATCCTACGGCCTCCGGCAATATGTTTTCCACGCCGCGTGGGCAGGATAGCACCGTCAGCTTCACGGACATCGCGATTGAAGGCCCTTACCGAATTCCCAATGAGCTGACTATTCAGAGTGTTTACCATCAGGGCACCGGCGGCATCATGCGCTTCCGCCGCGTCAAGATGTACGGGCGCAGCGTGGCCATCAAGGCCGGAGGCATCGAAAGAAAGCCCGACAAAATCACGGTGGACATCCGCAACTGCGATTTATCGGGCAAGCATTGCGTTTTGATGCCCGGTACCGGCACCGCCTACGTGCGCGACACGCTGTTTCACGACTACGGCAGCGACCAGCCACCGAAAAACCACTATCACGCGTTGTATCTCTATCACGGCGTAACGGTCGATATCGAGAATTGCCGTTTCCAATCGCAGATACCGGGTAGCGAGGGCTGCGCGATCACCATGCACAATTCGCTGATCGATTACCCGCCGGGAACGCCCGATCCGGAAATTCCCCGCTATGCCCGCGTCGTGAATTGCAGCTTCGACGCCAGCGTACCGGTGGGGATAAAAAGCAACCCAATGGTTCGCACCTGGATTTCCGGCTGCAACTTCGCCAACAAGTCGCGGAGTATCGTGCTGCAAAACGATGCCGACATCATCAAGTGCAAGTTCAGCACGGCGGTGTATGCCATTTCCGGCTATGGTGGGCCGAAAGATTCGCCCGGCGCCGCCATCTTTACCTCCGATATTTTGGTGCAGGAATGCGACTTTGCGCAGACCAAAGGGCTTTTCGTGGACTACAACAACAAGAAAAGCAGGTGGACGTTCGATCATTGCACCTTTGCAGCACCGGCCGGCATCGTCTTACCCGTGCCGATGACCAATACGCCCGAATCCGGCGGCATGAGAATTATTAATTGCCGCTTCTCGGATTCACAGGACTTCGGAGCCAGCACCAGCGCCAATCGCCCCGACCCCCGTAGAATGGGCCAAGGCTCGACCTGGTATGATACCACTCTCAGGAGTACCGTAACTTCGGACGGCAGGCAGTGGCGCAGGCAGGACGGTTCTCCCGCCAATTAAGCCGCGACCGTGAGACTTACCGTTGAGAGTGGCCCGCCAAATCGGCGCACATTCCGACTTAAATATGCCATCACCAAACCGGAAACGTACAAGCTACGTTTCCGGTTTTGGTATGCTATTGCAAGTTTTCATCGAAACACCTACCCGCATGCATAGCCCGCCAACGCCTTACGCTCTTAACACCGCCTCGAAAAGCTTCGACAACAGCACTCCCGATTCGCTGACAGGAAGGCCGGGCCGGTGACGATGCGCATTGCCTATCTCACGATACAAACTCCGGCACCCAGCGAAGTGTTTCTCGCCGTCGAAATCAATGGCTTGCGGCAGGAAGGCGCCGATATTCGGGTGTTCGCCCTGCGCACGGCGCATCCCGACCACGCGAAGCTGATGACAGATCAGGCTTTGAACGATGTTTCAGTTCGCTACTTTCCCATTCTCAGCGCTTCCATTCTCGGCGACTGGCTCTACTGGCTCTCGCGGCGGCCCGGCGCCGTGATGCGCACGGCGGTGACGCTCGCATGCAGTTGTATCCGACAGCCGGCAGTGCTGCTCCGCTCAATGGCGATTTTGCCGAAATCCTTTCGCATCGCCCGTTTGATTGAACGCGAGCAAATTCCCATCGTGCACACGGCATGGAGCCACTACCCGGCGGTGACGGCCTTTCTCATCAAGCAATTAATACCCGACGTACGCCTGACGATGGCCCTTGGGGCCTATGACCGCCTGTCGAGCCACCCGATGACGGCCGTAGCGGCGAATCGGGCCGACTACGTGCTCACGCAAAGCCAGACGTTGCGCGATGTAATTCGCCGGGAATTCCCGCAAATCAAGACGCCGATCAAGACCATCGCACGGGGCGTGGACTTATCGCTTTTGGCGGAGCACCGCGGCGCGGAGCGTACGCCCGGCTTAGTAGCAACGGCCGGGCGATTGATCGAAGCCAAAGGTCACCAGTTCTTGATTCGCGCCATTGCGCAGATCCGCCGCGAGATACCGCATGCGCATTTGAAGATTTTCGGACAGGGGGTCTATCGCCCGGAGTTGGAAAAACTGGCGCGCGAACTGGGTGTTCAGGATGCCGTCGAGTTCGCCGAGCATTTGCCGCAGCCGCAAATGTTCGCCCAGATCGCCCGCGCACAGGTTTTCGTGTTGGCATCGCAATCGCCCACCGAGAACCTGCCGAACAGTGTGAAAGAAGCGATGGCGCTGGGGATTCCCGTCATCACGACACCGACGACTGGAATCGAGGAACTGGTTCAGGACGGCCATACGGGCTACGTCATCGCCGCCGACGACGTGGATACCTTAGCCGAACGCCTGCGGCTGTTGCTGAACGACCCAACTCTCGCCAAACGAGTGGGCGACGCGGCCCAGGAACACGTGGAGGCGGTCGCCGGTCTGAAACAGTCGAGCGCCACGCGCTTTCAGTTGTACACGGAACTTCAACGAATGAAAGCAGGAGAAAAATAAACTTACAGAGGACTTACGGCAACCCGCCCGTAAACGAGCAGGCTGAGAAAAAGCCCGGTAACCCGGGCTGCGCTACCAGTCCCGTTTACGGGGCTTGATGATTCAGCTCGCTGCTTCTGCGGCGGGTGCGCGTACATCCTGCTTATAACACTCAACAACTGCGCTTGAGCAGAAGGCGCACAGCGCTTTGAATCGTTACCGTGAAACCGCAGTTTCCGAGGCCGCCTTGGCGGGTGGCGGTTTACGGGGGAAATTTTGCGGTTATAATTTAACGGATATACGAATCAGGAAACCGTCGAAATTCGTTGCGAATAGTCTCTATTGGTAGACAGTTAAAAATAAAATGCCTAAAACCGACACCAGTGTCTCCCTGACCAGTCCGCTCACCGAGATGCCCTTCGTTTCCGTCATAATGCCCGTGCGCGATGAAGCCAAATTCATCGAGCGCAGTTTGGGCAATGTCTTAGGTCAAGATTATCCTGCAGATCGCATGGAAGTCATTATCGTAGACGGTATGTCGGTAGACGGTACCCGCGATATCATAGCCGGACTTCAAAAGCAGCATCCCAATCTGAGGTTGATCGACAATCCGGCCCAGATCGTGCCACCCGCCATGAATCTCGGTCTCGCCTGTGCCAAGGGCGACATCGTGGTGCGCATCGACGGCCATGCACTGATTGACGCCAGTTACGTTTCCGAAGCGGTGGAAACCCTGCTGCGCACCGGAGCCGACATGGTCGGCGGCCCCATGCGCCCCTACGGCGACACCCCGGTGCGCAAAGCCGTCGCCATTGCGATGAGCACCCCTTTTGGCGTGGGCGGCGGTCGTTTTCACTACTTGGAGCAGGAGGAAGTCGTCGATACCGTCTACATCGGTATCGCCCGCCGCGAGCTCTATCTGGAAATGGGCGGCTTCGATGAAGAGATGGTGCGCGCCCAGGACGCGGAATTCAGCGCTCGCATCCAGGATCGCGGCGGCAAAATCGTCTGCAATCCGAAGATTAAGAGCCGCTATTATCCACGTCCCGATTTTGGTTCGTTGGCACGTCAACAATATAAAACCGGTTTCTGGAAAGTACGCGTGTTGCAAAAGCATCCCGGGCGCTTTTTTCGGCAGCTCGTGCCGCCCATTTTCGTCGGGGCTTTGCTGATTTCATTGGCGGCCGCTCCCTTCTCTAAGATTGGGTTATGGAGCTTCGCTTTCATTGGCGGTTCCTACGTTCTGGCCAACTTAGCCGCTTCGTTCATTTCCGCCAAAAAAGCGGGGTGGGATTCGCTGCCGCTGCTTCCGCTAACCTTTGCCGTGTTGCATCTGTCTTACGGCTTCGGCTTCTTGCTGGGCTTGATTCGCTTCATGAGCCAATGGGGCAAATCCAAACCGAAGGGTTCCATGCACGCCGTGACGGCTAAGACCGACGCAACGCCCAGCGCCGACAAAGAAGTCACCGCCATCCGCGACACCGACCCCAAAACTGCGGGGTAACGACGCTGCCTCCGGGCTGTTACGCCGTTTTTGGGAAACGAAGTTCGCGCCGCATAGCAATACCGATTATCCTCAAACGCGCCTGAAATTTGCTCAATGCGAATCCATAGGCAGGCCAACCCGCGCCTCCGAACAATGCTCAGAAAAATGCTCAGGGAGAATTTATGAAGAACGAACGTGAAATCGTACCGGGCCTGTCCATCGCCGGACAACCGACTGAAGAGGAATTGCACAAATTGGCGTCCAGCGGCTATCGCACACTGGTCAACCTGCGCGGCCCCGACGAAGAGGGCGCCCTGCCCGACGAAGAACGTCTCGTGGAAAGCACCGGCGTCAGCTATTCTTCCATTCCCATTACGCCCCAGACCATCGACGACTTATCTGTGCAGCGCTTCATTCAGGCCATCGACAGCCCGGCTTCCCAGCCGGCGGTCGCCCACTGCGGCAGCGGTGGGCGCGCCGGAGTCATGGTTTTGCTGCACTTAGCCATCAAGCACGGGTGGAGCGTAGCCCAGACCCTGGAAGAAGGCGAAAAGCTCGGCATCGCGCCCGCACAGGGCTCGGCTTATCGCGCTTTCGTCGAGGACTACGTTCATCGCCACTCACCGGCGGAACGCCCTGCCGAAGTTTAAGACCGAGAAATCAACGGGGAGAAAAGGTTAAATTAGCAAAAAATACCTTTTCTCCCCGTTGTTATTCCGGCCTTTTGGCACGACACCTATCGTTTCACCCTACCAGCCGTGTAGACTTTAAGCTATGCGTCTGGGCCAAACCTCTAAATACGCCTTCCAAACCTTAGCCTATCTAATTCGCAGCCACGCTCGCGACGAATGGGGCAACATCGCCGACATCGCCGAAGCGTGTCACATTCCACGCAAGTATCTGGAGCAGGTGCTGCTCGATTTGCGCAACGCCGGTATCGTGGACAGCAAAAAGGGCCAGCGTGGCGGCTACAAGCTCAGCCGCAGCCCCGACGAAATCACGCTCGGTCAGGTCGTAGCTGCCGTGCAGGGCGAATTGATGCCAATTCCCATCTGGTTGGAGGAGGAATCCAGCGGTCTGTCGACGGATTCCGGCCTGAGCGAGGTCGTGCATCAGGCCAAACTGGCCGTGCAAAAAATCTTCGATTCTACCTCCATCGAAGTTTTAGTCTGCCGCCCGGAAAACTGGCTCGGCTAAATTCGGAGTACCAAATATAAAGTGCGGAGTGAAATTCATCACTCCGCACTTCGCGTTTCACATTCCGAGTTTGGCACTCCGCAGTTCTAATGCTTGAAGTGTCGAGCGCCGGTGAAGACCATCGCGATGCCTTCGCGGTCGCAGAGCGCGATGGAATCGGCGTCGCGGTTGCTGCCGCCGGGCTGAATAATGGCGCGAACCCCGGCTTTGGCGGCCGCCGCCGGGCCATCGTCGAAAGGGAAGAACGCGTCCGAGGCCAATACGGCGCCAACTGCGGCTTCGCCGGCCTGTTTCAAGGCCAATTCCACGCTGTTGACGCGATTCATCTGTCCGGCCCCAGCGCCAATCATCACGCCTTTTTTGGCAACCGTGATGGCGTTGCTTTTGACGTGTTTCACGCACTTCCAGGCGAACAGCAAATCGGCGACTTCTTCGTCGCTCGGCGCTCGCTCCGTCACGATTTTCAAATCGGCGGCGGTAATCGTCGAAGCGTGGGTATCCGCCTCCTGAATGAGCAGGCCACCCGAGACGCGTTTGTAATCGAAACCTCCGGCGGGCAACAGCGCGCCTTCGGTCGAAAGAATACGCAGATCGGCGCCCCAGCCGGAGCGATTTTTCAAGAGTTCCAGCGCTTCGTCGTCGTAGCCCGGCGCGATGATGGCGTGATACAACGAGCCTTTGACGATAATCTCCTGCGCGGTTGCCACGTCCACGGTGCGATTACAGGCGATAATGCCGCCGAAGCGCGAAATCGGGTCGGCGTCACGCGCTTTGGCGGTGGCGACAGCCAACGATTCGGCGATGGCCGCGCCGCACGGATTGGCGTGCTTCACGATGCACGCTGCGGGGCTGTCGAATTCATTGACGAGGTTCCACGCGCCGTCAAGGTCGAACAGGTTGACGAAACTGAGCGCGAGTCCGTGCAACTGGCGCGCGGTGGCTAAAGTGCCCTTCGCGGCGCGCGGTTCGGCATAAAACGCCGCCGCCTGGTGCGGATTCTCGCCGTAGCGCAAATCCTGGCGCTTCTCGAAGGGCAGGCGCAGCGACTGCGGAAAGGTTTCGCCTGCCAAGTAGCCGGTAATCGCGGCGTCGTAAGCCGAGGTATGGGCATAGGCTTTGACGGCCAACGCTTTACGCTCGCTTTCGCCGAGCGTATCGTTTTTCAAACCGTCCAGCACGGCAGGGTAATCCGCGGGATCGACGACGATCGCGACGGCAGCGTAATTCTTGGCGGCGCTGCGCACCATCGAAGGGCCACCGATATCGATGTTTTCAACCGCTTCATCCAACGTCACGTCCGGCTTCGAGACCGTGGCTTCGAACGGATAGAGATTGACGCAAACCACGTCGATCGGTGCGATGCCGTGCGAAGCGATGGCGTCCATATGTTCGCTCAGATCGCGCCGCGCCAGCAGACCGCCGTGAATGGCCGGATGCAGGGTCTTGACGCGCCCGTCCATCATTTCAGGAAAGCCGGTCACGGCCGCCACGTCGGTGACGGCCACTCCGGCTTCGCGCAGCGAGCGCGCCGTGCCGCCCGTTGAAAGAATCTCGTATCCCAATTCCACCAAGCCGCCGGCAAATTCGGCCACACCGGTTTTATCGGAAACGCTGATTAATGCTTTCATAGTAAGGGATGAGGGCGGAGGGATGAGGGCGGAAGAACGACGCTATGAATCAAATTTCCTGCGCCGCCGACGCTGCTTTCATCCCTCTGCCCTCATCCTTCATCCTTTCTTTTTCACTCGTCGGCCTTCGACGCGCAGTTGGTCTTGAATCATCAATTCGATGCAGTGCGGGTAGAGGCGATGTTCCTGTTTTTGCACACGTGCCGAAAGCGATTCGGGCGTGTCGTTTTCCTCAATGGTCACCACCGCCTGAGCGACGATGGGGCCGGTGTCGTAGCGCTCGTTCACCATATGCACGGTGCAGCCGCTGACCTTGCAGCCGTATTCGAGCACGGCTTGATGCACGCGCAGGCCATACATGCCTTTACCACCGAAGGATGGCAGCAGAGCCGGGTGCACGTTGAGAATCCGGTTGGGAAAGGCTTCGAGCAAGACGTGGCTGACCTTGCGCAGGTAACCGGCCAGCGCCACCACGGAAACGCCTTCTTCGTAAAAGGCATCGGCTACATGATGATCCCATGCTTCGGGCGAATCGTGCGCATCGGCGGGCAAAATCAGGGTTTTCACGCCGCTTTGCTCCGCGCGCTCCACGGCGCCGTGCTCCTGGCTGGTGGCCACCAGCAACGCGACCTCGGCGTGCAATTGACCGTCGCGGATCGCATCTAAAATCGCTTGCACGTTCGTGCCGCGCGAACGGCCCGACACCAAAATTCCCAATCTGGCGGTTTTCATAATGAAACGGCACCTGCCTCACTCGTAAAAACACTCATAGTAATGCCCAAACACAGACGCGCGAAAGGCGGACGCAACCGGATGGCGTCCGCCTTGAGTCCCAACCTTCGGCAAATGACAACCCAACCCATTTTAAGGCCAACCCGACGCGCCTGCAAGTTTCCATACTCGGCAATCTACCATCTATCGCAATATGTCGATAGGCGTAGGCACTACTGGAGCGACACGTCGGGGAAGAAACGCTTTTTTTACTTCGTTTTCGTAGTAGACCTTCATGCGCAACAACACGATATCGTTGTTGTACGTCCACAGCGCGAATTGGCCAACATCCAGCGGCTGGGGGTCGCTATAAGTGAATAGCAATTTGTCGCCCAGCCAACATTGGATACGGCGGCCTACTTTGTCGATTCTCGCACATGACCAATAGCGTTGAGCGTAACCATCGTAGAATTCCTGACCGGGCGGAGCGCCGGACATCCTCAATTTTGTGGCTGGAGAAATAACTCTTCTCCGCGTTTGAAGAAACACGTCGGCTTCGGTGGGCGCCGTGAAAAGCGCTTCCGGTGCAGTGGTTTCCGCGACTACAGCGCCTTGTTTTCGTAAAACCGTGTGACTGTTGCCATCGGCTCCAATCACCAGCGTGTAACCACTGCCAAGATTCGTTCCGTCACCGCAAAAGCTGATCGCGAAATCCGAAGGCCGTTCACTCCAAGCGGTTTCCGGCTTTCCAGTTCCCCCCTTGAATTCAAACGACACGCGCACGGAAAAATCGCCGGAGAACCTGTGCCTGTTCCAAATGGCGGCAATCTCATTGCTGTAACCATTGAACCAGGTCGTGTATTCCGGCCACCCTCGCCATAGAGTCGTGTCGGTTGGGAGGAGCGTCCAGCCACTTTTCCGTTGCCATTCGCCGCTTTGCACACGCCAATCCACAGGCGCGGCGTCAAAGGTGAAGTCGTATTGCTGGGCGCTGTCGAGCCTTACCTCGTTTCGCAGAGGCAATGCTCCCCCAAAACCAATAGCATCAGGCGCCGCGAAAACGGGCGCCGCTAACGCGCTGCCCATTACCAGAAGGGCAAGTGCGAGGCGGCGGTTCGTGTCGCGCATGGCAGCGGCTTACTGGGATGTGCCCTTGGAGGTGACTGGATTGACTGAGGCGACTTTAGCCGGAAGCGCCGATTTTGCCGGAGTTCTAACGCGCAGGCTTTTGATATCGGGCTTGACTTCGTTTTCGTAGAAAATCTGCACGCGCGACAGCATGATGCCGTTGTTATACGTCCACAGCGCCATTTGCCCGACATCGAGCGGCTTGGGGTCGTTGTAGGTGAAAAGCAGCTTATTATCGAGCCAGCACTCGATGCGCGGCCCGATTTTGTTGACCTTGACGTACCACCAGCGGCGGTGCAATTGTTCCAGCGGCGGGTAGCCATCGGCTAACGAGAAAAGCAACGCCTCCGGCGCGTTCGAATCCATGACCGACTTACCCTTTTTATAGAGGGCGCTGCGTTCGTTATTGTCGGCGCCAACGATGAAGGAGTAGCCGCTGCCGAAGTTCTTGCCGTCGCCACAAAACGAAATGGCTACGTTCTGGGGATGGTAGTGCCACTTCGGCGTTTTCACGAAATCCATCTTGAACGCAAAGTAGAACTGCGCCGAAAAATCGCCGGAGAACTTGCGCTTGTTCCAGATGGCCGCCACTTCTTCGCTGCGCCCGCCATACCAACTCCAACCCGGCGAGCAATCCCAGCGATTGGTCATCTCCCACACGCCGCTTTGCACTTTCCAGTCGACCGGAGCCGTGCTGAAGGTGTAGTCGTAGACGTGCCCATTCTCCACCTGCACCGTACTAAGGTCGACGCCGCCGTCAAAACCAATTGCTTTGGGGCTGGCGGAGTTCATTTCGCCCGCAACCGGCGCGGCTAAGACAGGCGCAGCCAAAGCGGACGAGATCAATGTTCCAACGACTGTGAGCGTGGCTAAGGCGGCGCAGCGCCAATTCGTTTTGTACATGGTACAGCTTTCAGGGAAAGCGCTCCGTAGACTGCAATTTTGAATAGGGCTTACCCAAACCCGCCCGTAAACGAGCGGGCTGAGATAGAAGCCCGGTAAACCGGGCTGCGCTGTTAGTCCCGTTTACGGGGCTTCGTTATTCAGCCCGCTGCTTTAGCGGCGGGTCTTGATAAATCCTACAGAAGTTAATTCGATGGGTCGGATGCCAATTTAGCATCCGGCTCCACTAAAGAATTACAACGAGAAACGAGACCCGCGCAGCGGCTACCGGTGCTTTATCGCGAAACACTCTTACGCGTTGTCGAAGCAATTTGGGCGGGAGTCGCGGGCGTCGGTTTGGCCGGGGCGTTGATATGCAGGGTTTTGAAATCGGATTTGACTTCGTTTTCGTAGAAGACCTGCACACGCGACAGCATGATGCCGTTGTTGAATGTCCACAGTGCAACTTGACCGGCATCCAGCGGCTCGGCGTCTTTGTAGGTGAAGAGCAGTTTGTTGTCGAGCCAACATTCGATGGTATCGCCGATTTTATTGATCTTGGCGAACCACCATTTGCGGTGCAGTTGGCTGTCATCTACGCGCCCGTCGATATTCGAGACCAAAATCGCCTCAGGTGCCGTCGATTCTGCCACGGTCTTGCCCTGCTTCAGCAAAACACAGTGCTGGTTGTCGTTGGCGGCCAAGATGAACGAGTAACCGCTGCCGACGTTCTTGCCATCGCCACAGACCGTGATCGCCGCATCGCCGGGGCGCTCCATCCACGCCTTGGTGCCGGTCAGGCCCATCTTGAAAGCGAAGTAGAACTGCACTGAAAAATCGCCGGAAAACTTGCGTTTGTTCCAGACGGAGGCGATCTCTTCGCTGCGACCGCCGAACCAGCTCCAACCGGGCGAGCAGCTCCAACGGTTGGTCATTTCCCAGACGCCGCTTTGCACTTTCCAGTCGACCGGCGCACTGGAGAAGGTGTAATCGTAGACGTTGCCGCTTTCGACCTGCACGGCGCCGAGATCGGGCATGGCGCCATCGAAACCGATCGCTTCGGGCGTGGAAGCGGCGTGGGCGGGCAGCGCAGTCGCCGCAACCGCCAAGGCACTAAACAACGACAGGCCGCCGGCGAGGCGGCGTAATTTGAAATTCTGCATACCAACTACCTTGAGGAAATTCAGTGCCGCACGGGGCCGGTTACGGCCGTTGCGGCAGCCACTTTGGTGGGAACGACGGGCACTTTTTGCGGATTAGGAGTCGAAACCGTCGGGCCGCCAACGAGCTTGTAACTGGGCTTGACTTCGTTTTCGTAGAAGACCTGGACACGGGACAGCATGATGCCGTTGTTGTAGGTCCACAGCGCCAGTTGCCCGGCATCGAGCGGCTGCGGGTCGTCGTAGGCGAAGAGCAGTTTGTTGTCGAGCCAGCATTCGATGTGGTCGCCGATTTTGTTGATCTTGGCATACCACCATTTGCGATGCAGTTGGTTGGTATCCACGCGCCCGTCGATGAACGAGGTCATAATGGCGTCGGAAGATGTGGACTCCGCCACGGTTTTGCCCTGTTTCATTAAAACGCTGTGGCTGTTGCCGTCGGCGCCGATGATGAAGGAATAGCCGCTGCCAAGATTGGTGCCGTCACCGCAGACCGTGATGGCGACGTCCGCCGGGCGCTCCGCCCATTTCGAAGCCGGGCCGTCCATGCCCATCTTGAACGAGAAGTAGAACTGCGCCGAAAAATCGCCGGAGAACTTGCGCTTGTTCCAGATCGAGGCGACTTCTTCGCTGCGCCCGCCGAACCAACTCCACTGCGGCGAGCAGCTCCAACGGTTGGTCATTTCCCAAACGCCGCTTTGCACTTTCCAGTCGACCGGTGCGCTGGAGAAGGTGTAGTCGTAGACGTGTCCGCTTTCGACCTGCACGGCGCCGAGATCGGGCATGGCACCGTCGAAACCTATTGCTTCGGGTGCGGCTGATGCAGGACGAGCGCTAACGGCGGCGCCGAGAAGAGCGGAAGCTATTAACAATTTACGCATAACGATGTCGAACCTCGATCAAAATCAAGGGGTTAGACTTCGCTCAGCGCGGCGGGTTGCTGAATAATCTCGCCGGATTCGTGGTGTTCCGGTTCGCGCACCCAGAGCAGGGCGCCGATGAGGCACAAAAAGAATACGAATGCCGAGGCCCAGAACCACATATTGATGGGCACCTTGTCGCTGGTGACGATAGCCGCATTGGTAACCGTAGCCGATTCGTCGTGGCGGGGCCAATGGAAATGCGCATTGAAACGTTCAATAAGCATCTGTATTTTCGCGGAGCTATGCCAGTGCCGCATGAACAAATGCTTGACGTTGTGGTAGCGCACCAGCAGCGGCGTGGCGCCCATCACGAGGGCCAATCCGGCCACCAGCCCGAAACCCTGCGCGGTTTGCATCAGCGACAGCACTTTGGCCTGATGCGCCTCATCGACCTGCACCGAAGCCAACCCCAACCACGCCGGCGTGCCCAATATATAGGAAGCCACTAAAAGCAGCATGCCGCACCCAAACAAGAGCACCGAGAACGAGAACAGGCTGGTCGTTCGTTCGAAATAGCTGGTAGAGGCGATAACGAGCATACCGAGCGACGCCAGCACATAAGAGATGTAGACGGCGCGAGGACGCCCGATTTTATCGGCGATATGGCCAACAGGAACGGCGATGACGGCCACGCCCAACGCCGGTAGCAGCATCAGGCGCGGGAGATCGCCTTCCTTGATGCCGAACTGCTCGTCGATGTAGGGAATAAGGGCATTCGCGATCAGGCCGACCGCAGCCTGCGACAGCGCGTAGAGCAGCATCATTTTGACGAGCATGGGACGCCCACGCAGCAGGGACACGCCGTCATCGTCTTCTTTTTTCTCGGCGCGGTCGCCAACGCCATCGGTCAGCACAGCGCGCGAGATGACAAGGCCACAGGCCATGACCACCGAACAGAGCGGAAACACCATGACGTTGCCGAAGCGGTGACCGAGATAAAGGCCGAGAATGGGCCCGACCGCCAAACCGGCACAGTAGGCGCCGTTGAAGACGCTCATCGCGGCGCTTTTCGCCTCGCGCGGTACGCTGCGCGCCATCAGCGAACTCATGGCGGGCCAGAGAGCGGCGGCGGCAACGCCGTCGAGAATGCGCAGCGGAATGAAGTGCCACCACTGCTCGGCCTGCGTCATCAACAGCGGCGAAATCGTACAAATCCCCAGCGCCAAAAAGACCATTGGGCGCGGCCCGAAGCGGTCGCTGAGCTTGCCCATCGGGTATTTGAGAATGGTTTCGCAGGCGACGAAGGAGAAGGTCACCATCGCCGTGCGCGAGACGATAAGCTGCGACGAAAAGCCGGCCAGCAGGTCGTCTTTGAAGTGATATTGCAAGACGACGATGAGCGTGGCCCACGAAATCTCGGCACAAATTGAAATCGCCGCCAACTTGAGCAACACCGGGTAGCGCACGAAAACCCCAAGGGGGCCGTCCGCTCCTAAGAGTGCCGCCCGCCGCGTTGGCGATGGGTCAGTTTCCCGCTCATGCATTGCTCGCAGTTTAAGGCAACGTTACTGTAATGACTATCTTTTCGACATAAAGCTACTATAGAGGAGCAAAATATCCGCCATTACATAGAGCCTTTTTTCTCCTATTTTAACCCGACTTGCTACCTATCAAAGATAGATAGCAAGTCGGGTTATTTTACGCTCCCAACGATGCTAAATCTTCGCGCAATCCGGATTCCTGCCCGTCAACGATGCCGCTATGCGTCGAAAGCCCTTCACTAAGCCCAAGCGCAGCCAATTTCGGATTGATAGCGGTGGCATCGTCCTGTGGCGCGTAGCCTACCAGTTCACGCGCGTCGGAGATGTCGAGGCGCTTGAAACGGTTGTCGCTCAGCCCGTGGAAGATCGCGAACTTTAGAGTCTCCACGTCCACACATCGTTCGATCAGTTGGTTCAAATCTCGGTGCGAGACGAAGGCGTCCAACATATGGATGCCCTTGTCGTCGCGCGCCGCCTCGATAGGCTGAAAGGCGCCGATGCGCAGCGTAATGACCGACAGCCCTTCTTTTTCGGCCATGTAGCGGCCCAGAGCCTCGCCAAAACACTTGGAGACACCGTAAAGGTCGCCGGGGTTGACCGGTTCGCTGGTTTTGACCTGCACGTCGGCGGGATAGCCCGATACGGCATGAATCGAAGAAGCGTGAATCACCCGGCGACATCCAGCCGCTTTGGCGGCTACGAAGATGTTGTAAACACCGACGATGTTGTCGTCCAGCAACTCGCTCCAAGTCGCTTCCGGGCTGGGATCGCCGGCCATGTGCACCACGGTGTCGATGCCCGCACAGAATTCCTTGAGCTTTTTCAGATCGTCTAAATCGCTGGTCACCACCTCGCCGAAACCGCGTATTTTCTCGACAGCTTCGGGTTTGTCGGCTTCGCGCACCATCAGGCGCAAATCGTATTTGGTGTGCGAATGCTCCGCAAAGTAAGAACCGATGCGCCCCGCCGCACCGGTCACCAGTACTTTGCGCCGCGCAGTCGCGTTCGTTTGTGTGAGAGCGCCAGTGCCGGTCGCCGTATAAGATTGAGCCATGAAAAATTCCTCCCAGATTTCACGGCCCTCTTTTGCAAGCCCAATGCCCGACCGAAGTTGCAGGTTCCAGTTTGAAAGTTCCAAGTTGCGGTGCCGAACACTTGATCTCGACTTTTAACTTGAAACCTGCAACATGGAACTTGAAACTGTGAGAAGTGATTCCCTGTGTTTTGACCATCGCCGGACTCGACCCGTCGGGCGGAGCCGGGCTGCCCGCCGACGCACGAGCCTGCGCCGCCTTTGGCGCTCACGCGCTGCCGGTCGCCACCGCCGTCATCGCGCAAAACACGCGCGGCGTGGCCGCTTTTGAGGCGGTGTCCCCTGCCCTGCTCGCCGCACAGCTCGACAACATTTTGGAAGACATCACACCGCACGCAGTGAAAATCGGCATGGTTCCGGGCGCCGAAACGATAAGAATCATCGCGTCGCGCATCGCCAATCTCGGCGTGCCGATCATCGTCGATCCGGTTTTCGCCCCATCCAGCGGCCGGCGCTTTTCGGATGAAGAAGCTATCGCCGCGCTATGTGAACACCTGTTACCAATCTGCGATTGCCTGACGCCCAATCTTCCCGAAGCCGAGGTATTGGTAGGGAAGCGACCTGCCGCGTCCGACCTGGCACTCGAAATCGCGCAGAAATTCTCCGTCCGCTCCGTGCTCCTCAAAGGCGGACACGCCACCGAAAGCGACGAAATATGCGACGTGTTGTGGGATGGCGCCCGGTTCCACGAATTCCGCGCGCCGCGAGTCCCCGGCCTCGAAGTGCGCGGCACCGGCTGTATGCTCGCCTCCGCCATCGCCGCGCAACGCGCTCGCAACATCCCACTGCCGGATGCCGTCCAACACGCCAAAACGTGGCTAACGGCGCAGATTCAAAACGCGGCACCTATCGGCAAAGGTCGCCGCGTGGCGGTTGATTTTTCAGCCACAGATGAACACGGCTAATTTAGGCTCATCTCCATGCAAATCACCAACGATCAAATCGAACAGTTTCGTAGCGAGGGTTACTTAGCGGTACCGGATTTCTGGAACGCCGAGGAAGTGCGCGCCATGCAAATCGAGTTGGAGCGATTGAAGCAGGGCGGCAAGCTGCGCAACGTCGCCACCGATGGCGACGGCAAAACGCACTCGCAAACCAAAGTCAATTTGCAGCTTTGCCCGATGTGGCCGCACTCCGATTTCTACCGCGCCATGCCCTTCGCGGATAAAGTCGTGGATGCCGTCGGCCGGCTTATCGGCGACCCGGTTTTACTGCATCTCGATCAGGTATTTCTCAAGCCGGGCGGGCATGGCGCCGGCACCAACTGGCATCAGGACAACGCCTACTTCAAAATCGCCGACCCGCTGCGCGGCACCGCGTTATGGACGGCGGTGCACGAAGCCACCGTAGCCAACGGCACCATTCGCGTCATCCCCGGCAGTTTCCGCGAGCAGTACGAACATTCGCGCGACCTGGACAGCGACCACCACATTCGCTGCTATCCCGACGAGAGCCGCGCCCGCTCCATCGAGCTTCCGGCGGGCGGCGCGCTGTTTTTCGCCTACGGCACCGCGCACGCCACCGGCGCCAACACCACGGACAAGGAACGCGCCGGTGTGGCGCTCCACTTCATCAACGCCAACATCAATCAAACCGCGGTCGGCGGCTTCGCGCTCGGTAAGCGCCCGATTCTCAGCGGCCCGGACGCATCGGGCGGTGAAACCGAATACGGCGAGCGCATCGCCGGGACGTGGGAAAGCGAAGTCGCACGGGTGTTACGGACTTGAAAGACAGAAAACAACTTCAAAGCAAAGGCGCTGCGGGATTAACTCGCGGCGCCTGTTTTGTTTTCAAAAAAATCTGTCCGCTTTTTTGACGAGGTGGACATTAAGGAGGTGAATAAGGAGCAGGATGCAAGACTGGCAGTTACTTCAGGAATTCGTCAAGCACGATTCACAGGCCGCATTCGGCCAGTTGGTCGAGCGCCATTTGAATTTCGTGTATTCGACCTGCCTGCGCGAACTGCAAGATTCCGGTCTGGCCGAAGACGCCACTCAGGTGGTGTTCATGCTGCTCTCGCAGAAAGCGCGCACCTTCCGAGCCGGAACGGTGCTCACCGGCTGGTTATTTCAGACAGCGCGTTTCGTGGCGAAGAACGCGCGCAAGCAGGACATTCGCTGGCGCAATCGCTCGCAAAAGGGGGCCGAAGAGATGATGCACGAAGCTAATAGACGCCCCTCCGCCGAGGCCGAAGTCTGGACGCAGATTCAACCGATGCTGCACGATGCGCTCGGTCATTTGAACGCCGCCGATCGCGACGCCGTACTGCTGCGCTGTTTCGAGGGCCGCAGCCTGAAAGAAACCGGCGAAGCGCTGAACATCAGCGAAGAAGCCGCACGCAAACGCGTGACTCGCGCGTTGGATAAGCTGCGCCGCTACTTCGCGCGGCACGGCGTCACGCTGTCGATCCTGACGTTAGCCGCGCTGCTGGGCAGCGAGGCCGTGCAGGCCGCACCGCTGGCCGCTGCCGGCGTAACGAGCGCGATTTTTGCAGCCAATACCGGTGCGGTAGTAGGCACGGTGGCTCTCAGCGCACAGTCGCTGAACTTAGCCGAGAATGTCCGGCGGGCCTGGCTGCTGCTCAAGATCAAAACGGCGGCAACTGCGGTGTGCGGCGTAGCCGTCGTTGCAGTCGGTGCGCAGCATTTCGCCCGCCCTCGAACCCCGGTAGCCTCAACAGAGAAGCCGGCACCGACAAAAACGGTACGTATTGCCAAAGCACTGGCGCCGGCGCCGCGAAAAGCACTGGTCACGTCGCTCCTAACGACAAAAGCAACGGTAACGACGCCGACGCCGGTGCCCCGGGCCCCCGTCGTAGCGCTCCTGCCGACACCGAAGCCTAAGCCTGTGACTGCGCCAAAAAAGCCGCACCGCGCAACGCCGCCAAAGCCAACGCCTAAGGTAGTCATCGAGCCGAACCCGATACCTTCTATGGTGGATTTGCCGCCGCTCAAACACTCGAAGAAACCGGCTTCGGGCTCTGAGCCACCACCCGCCGGGGAGCCTGGCAAAACAGGCGACGAAGTTCCGGAAAAGGTCTTAACGCGGGAACCGCTCCCACCTCGCGAAAACGAGAAGGATGAAGACATGCAACTGAAAAAGACGATGGGCACCGCTTTAGCCGGGGCCACACTGCTTGCAAACACTCTGGCGCCTCAGGCCAAGGCCGCCGATGGCGACAAAGGCACGCTGAGCGGTCTTCTCACCGCCAAGGGCGACAATTGGATCGAAGTGCGCGCTGACGACGCCAAGGAATCAAAACGCTTTAGTCCACGTTGGATAGGCGGCCTGCCCAAAGATGGCGGCGGATTCGATAAGCCGGTGTTGGAAAGCTTCAAAACCCTGCCTATACCGAACCGCGTGAAATTGGACTGGGTTATTGAGGAAGGCACGCGCGTCACGAAAGTCGAACTGCTGACTCCCAAAGACAAAACCGGAGTCATCGAAGGCGAAGTGACGGCCAAGGGCGAAAGGTGGATTGAAGTCAAAGCCGGAGACGCACCCGCCGAGCGCTACTCACCGCGCTGGACGGAAGGCGGCCCCGATAAAGACACGCTTCACACCATTGGCGAACTCAAAGTCGGCGACAAAGTGCGCCTCGAATGGGCCTACAACGAGCGGCTGCGTATCGTCAGTTTGAAAAAGATCGAATAAGTTGGAAGTCGATCATGACAGCAGTCGTCGGCAGCCCCGAGCGCTGTGTTTACTCAGGATCGGTGCCGTTCCAGCGATATACGATTTCTCGTAGGAACTAACGCTTCCTGCCACCCCCCGAATACCGATGTCAAGAGCCGGTGCATTGAGAAGCGCCGCTCGCAGGAGTCACACGTCATGAAACGCTCAAGAACCGTTTATTTTGCGGTTGGCGCTGCATCGATCGCCGGCGCTGCCATTGCCCAGCCGTCGATTATCCGCCCTCTGCCGCAGGGAAACAATGCACAGCCACAGATCATAAGAGTGGCTAAAAATCCGTCGCTCGCCGTCGGGGGAAGCCCGCGCGGCGTGGCGGTCGGCGATTTTAACGGCGACGGCACGATGGACATCGTTACCGCCAACCAAAACTCCAACAACGTGTCGGTGCTGTTGGCCTTCGCCGGAGGCTACAAAAAGGCCGCCGCCTCTCCGCTTGCGGTGGGCGCCGCTCCGCGCTCTGTGGCCGTGGGCGACTTCAACGGCGATAAAAAGCCGGACATCGCGGCGGGAAACAGTGGCGCCAACAGCGTTACGATTCTCCTTGGCGACGGCACCGGCGGCTTTGCTCCGGCTCCCGGCTCGCCCGTCAGGGTCGGTGCCCGCCCCTTGGCCCTTACAGTCGCGGATTTCGACGGCAACGACCGCAGCGACTTAGCAGTCGTGAATAATATGGACGGCAGCGTTTCCCTCCTGCTGGGTAACGGCGCCGGTGGCTTCACTGCCGCGCCCGGCGGCCCGCTTCCCGTCGGCAAAACCCCCTTCTTCGTCGCGGCCGGTGATTTGGACGGCGATAACAAGCCCGATTTGGTCATCGCCAACAACGGCTCCAACAGCGTATCGGTGCTTTTGAACACCGGCGCAGGCACCTTCGGCAATGCTGTCGAGTTCGCCACCGGGGCGAATCCGCGTTGGGTGACCATCGGCGATTTGACCGGTGACATTAAACCCGATTTAGCTGTCGCAAACTCCGCCGGCAATACGGTGTCGATTTTGGAAGGCAACGGCAAAGGCGGCTTTGGGACTAAAACGGATTTAAACGTGGGTGCCGGCCCGCGCTCGGTCGTGGCAGGCGATTTCAACGGCGACGGCACGCCCGACTTAGCGGTCACCAACGGCAGCGATAATAGCGTCACCATCCTGCCCGGTGTAAAAAAGGGTGGTTTCGCCGCACCCGTTCAGCAGCCTATAACTGTGGGATCAGGCCCCGCGGGTGCCATATCAACTGACGTCACCGGCGACGCCAAATTGGATTTGGTGGTCGTCAACAGCGGCTCGGACGATGTTTCGGTCTTAGTCGGCGATGGAGCGGGCGGCTTCAAGGCCCGCTAAGCAGTTTCAAACATTTTTCTCCAAAGGAGTAAGAACATGAAAATCGAACCCAAATGTACAGCATTGACCGTGTTGGCTTTAGCCCTGCTGATTGGCGGCCACGCGGCGCAAGCGCAGACCGCGCCCGCTTTTGGTGGCACCGCCAAAGGCAACGACGCGGGCGGCGAAGAAAAGAGTTACCGCCTCCTCACCGTCAAGCACGTTTATGTTGGCGGCATCGCCGCTCTATTCAAAGGTTCGGGGGTAATACCGACCGGGCCATTCGTTTCGCCGGGCTATGCCAACGGCTTCCAAAACCAGAATGGCGGCGGGTTCGGCGGCAATCAAGGCGGTAACTTCGGATTCGGAGGTTTTGGCAGCAACCAGAACTTTGGCGGAAACCGGGGTTTTGGCGGAAACCAGGGAGGTTTCGGCGGCTTCAGGGGCGGCGGCTTCGGAGGTTGAGAATCCGCAATTTCATCACAAGGTATTTCATCGCGGGATAAAAATTTCAGCCCGCGTCAACGAAAGGAACAAATGCAATTCAAAAAGACGATGGCGGCCGGCCTTCTCGGCGCCGCCCTGATGGTGGGCGCCATGCTGCCTCAGGCCAATGCTGCAGAAGGCGACAAAGGCACACTGACCGGCATTCTCACCGCCAAAGGCGAGAAATGGATCGAAGTGCGCGCCGACAACGCCAAAGAAGCGACGCGCTACATCCCCAACTGGGTTGGCGGCCTGCCCAAGGACGGCGGCGGCCCCGACAAGGCGGTGGTCGAAGCCATCAAGAAACTGCGCGTCCCCAATCGCGTCAAGTTGGAATGGGCTTCCATCGAGCACCTGCGTGTGTTGAGCGTCGAAATCATCGAGCCGAAGGAAAAAGCCGGTGTGGTCGAAGGCGAAGTGACGGCCAAAGGTGAAAACTGGGTCGAAGTCAAATCCGGAGACGCGCCCGCCGAGCGCTACTCGCCACGCTGGGCGGAAGGTGGCCCCGACAAAGACGCCCTCCGCGCTATCGGCGAAGTCAAAGCCGGCGACAAAGTGCGCCTCGAATGGGCCTACAGCGAGCGCCTGCGGATCGTCAGCTTGAAAAAGCAGTAGTTTCACCGCGGAGGCACGGAGACGCGGAGAATTTGAGAGTTGGACAAAGAATTAGGCCTTCTGCAGACCCGCTCGTTTACGGGCGGGTCTGCAGAAGGCCTGAAGCAAAAGTGGCCGGGAGAATGATTCATTCTCCCGGCCACTTTTTTTATCGCTCTAAAAATCTCCGCGACTCGGCGGTGAATTTTAGCCGCCAAGCGCCGCCAAGCGCATCACGTCTTCGGGGCCACAGCCATGCTGCAGTTCACCGGCTAACCGGCCCTGCCGCATCACCAGTACGCGGTGCGACAGGTGCAGCACTTCGGGGAGGTCGGACGAAATCATCAGCACGCCGTAGCCTTTGGAGGCCAGTTCGACCAGCAGGCGGTGCACCTGCGCCTTGGCGCCGACGTCGACACCCTGTGTCGGCTCGTCCACGATGAAGAAGCGCGGCCCGACCGTGAGCCACTTGCCGATAACGACTTTCTGCGCGTTGCCACCGCTCAACGTGCTGACTCCAGCCTCCTGGCTGGAGGTCTTGATGCCAAGGTCACCGATGCGCGCCTGCGCGGTCTGGCGCTCGACACCGGTTTTCACCATAGGGCCGGATGCTAAGCCGCCGACTTTGGCCGCCAATGCCGGCAGCGAAAGGTTTTCGCGCACCGAAAGCTGCATCACGAGGCCCTGATGGCGCCGGTCTTCGGGCACCATCGCCACACCGGCGCGAATCGCGGCGCGCGGGTCGCGGGGCGCATAAGCGGCGCCTTCGAGCGTCATACTACCGTTGGTCGGCTGGTCGAGACCGAATATCACGCGCGCCACTTCGGTACGCCCGCTGCCTACGAGGCCGGCCATACCGACGATTTCGCCAGGATAAACGGCAAACGAAACGTCTTGAAAAACCGCGCCGTTCGAAAGGTTCTTGCTTTCAAAAAGCGGCTTCTCGCGCACGATGACGGCAGAAGCGGAAACCATCGCTTCAGCAGCCTCTTCCTCGGAGGCCAGTTCTCGCCCGACCATGTGCGCCACGATGTCTTCGGGCGTCACGTTCGCAATCGGCTGGGTGGCGACGTGATGACCGTCGCGCAGCGTCGTGATGCCGTCGCAGAGTTCGAAGATTTCCGGCAGGCGGTGCGAAATATAAAGGATCGTCACGCCCTCGGCCTTGAGGCCGCGCAGGCGCTCGAACAGGTTGGCGGCTTCGCCTTCGGAGAGCGCGGCGGTCGGCTCATCGAGAATCAGAATCTTGGCGTCTTCGGCCAAAGCGCGCGCGATTTGCAGCAAGTGGCGCTGCGCCGCCGAAAGTCTCTCGACCTGCAATTCGGGCGAAATATCCAGCGCCGCGCGCTTGAGCGCGGCGACGGCGCGGCGGCGCATTTCGCCGCGCTGCACGAAGCCCATCTTCGCCGGTTCGTAGCCGAGGTTGAGGTTGTCTTCCACGCTCAGATTTGGGCACAGCGCCGGTTCCTGCGGCACCAACGCGATGCCCAGTTCGCGGGCACGACGCGGTGTCGGCACGGTGATTTCCTTGCCGTCCAAGGTAATGGTGCCGGTGTCGGGCGGATGCACGCCGGACACGATTTTCATCAGCGTGCTTTTCCCGGCGCCGTTTTCGCCGACGATGGCATGAATCGCCCCCGTCTGAATTTCAAACGACACGTCTTCCAAGGCGCGCACGCCACCGAACCGCTTCGAGATGTGAGAAAAAGTAAGCATGGGAGTGAAATAAGTTCGCAATTACTTGAAATAGGGAATTTCTTCCACGCTCCTGATCAAGAAAAAACCTTGTCCGTCATGGTGTGTAACTGGCTGAGGAACGCTCGTTGCGTTACACCTCGCAAAGCTGACAGCGGCGACTGTTTGAGCATTGCCGCAAACTCTGTGCGTATTCGATTCGTTGATAATGGTTCCTCTTGACCCGGCTGCCAATTCTCCGTTATCGGGTCTTGCTTGGCATCAGCGCGTTTTTCTTCGAGGTAGAAGCGATAAAGATCAAGAGCCTCATCCTCTTTTGAGAGCGTTTGCAGTTCGACTGTGTTCTGCAATCGCCCACCCAAAGCTGGCAAATCTCGCATATAACGCCGGTGGGCGTCAGGCGTCATTGCCAATACCAAAAACAAATGTTCTGGCAGCGCATCAATCAACGCGCGGATTGCCGACAAATATTTTGTCGTGGTTTGCGTTGGCAAACCGCCTATCTTTTCTAATTCGTCAAGAAAAAGAAATACACCACTTAGACACCCCACAGCATGACTAAAGTAAACAACATCGTGAAGTGCTTGAGTTCTCGCCTCCGTTGAATCAAGGCGATATTGCACCCCTAACTCATCTGTGTGACGCTTATATATTCGTTGCCCCAGGAGATAATCCAAAAACAACTTGGACATCTCAACCGATTTGAGATCCTTGTCCTCCCATCTAATAAGCGAATTAAGGGCTTCTCGCAATTCACCTACACGAACTAACGCCATAGCCTTCTGCCTTTTTTCAGCGGGCAGTTCTGCAGCGGCTTGTGCCATCTTCTTTAGATGTTCCGCACCTAATTCTTGGAAGACACGCCGCACAACAGCACTAAAGTCTGGCTCAGGATCACTATAATATCGAATAACGTAGTAATGCTCCTGCTCACTCAATAGGGGCGGTAATTCTCGTTGATAATATTCCAACAGATTGGTTTTTCCCGCTCCTTGAGTACCAAGTACTACTACGACTTCACTGTTACCCGTCTCCCAGAACCGCTTGACACGTTGCGTTATCTCTTCATCCGCTTCAGTTAGATGATGAGGGTTCCCTGTAGTTTTGTTGGCCGGAGGAAAGGGGTTATCCAGCACACCGTAGGTTTCATATAGATTCTTCTGACGTCGGTTATTTGAGATATCAGGCAAACCAAGTTTTTCACGCAGAGTCATGCTCAAATTAATCCCTCCTTTCGAGGCTCAAACGGACACTGGGGCGCTCGCTCCACAAGAAATCACCACGATAAAGATAAGACTTCTTTATGACTGGTTTTTCTTGTTCCATTTCTAACTCATGGACGAAGTGAGAATCGAAACCAGTGTCAGGAGTAGAACCTTCAAAGTAACGATTGATTAACCCGTCCTTGCAAACGGACTCCAAAAGTTGCCGCGTGACCACAGGATGAATGCCTTCGTCCCATGCTATTGCTTCCAACCATTGTCCAGTTAGTATCCAAGGGTCAGTCCGTGCCAATTCTTCATAACGACGCAGGGCAATGACGGCAAACTCACGCCCACTCGGATGTTTTAGTGTGGCACAAATTCCGCGGTCAGGAATCACCAAAGCGCAGGCAGATATCTCTGCCAATTGGCGATAGGCAGGAACCGCCTTCGGACGGACTGGATAGGCCTTCTGCCAATCCGGGCGTCTTCCTTGCGTTTCAACATATTCCATGAACACGCGAAATGTAGGAACTTGCATTAACAATTGGCGCAGGCGGTCTAAATCTTGATGAGCAATCACCTCACGCAACGCGTCCAAAGTTAGTGTTTTCTTCAATCCTTGTGGGGTCAATCCTACAAATCCTCCAGAGGCAAGAAATGTTCGATATTCCTTGAAAGAGCTGTGCTGATTAACTTTCAAAATTTCAATCATTTGCGCTTCGCTCATTTGGCCCCGTTCCCCCAATTCGTCTACCAGTCTCAATAACCTTTCTACGTTGATCATATAACCACCTATTCCAATCAACGCGGTAGCAGGCTTGACCTTTGTGGGTACAGGGTTCACAGTTTTTGTTTCATTGTCGGCGGATAATTCAACAGACAATTTGTTTGTTGGTGGCAGACCATCCTCAGGCGAAGCGATCTCAACGGGAGTCACTGACTCATCTTCAAGGGACAAACTCCAACGGCAATAGAATAGGTTCTCTCTAACATGATCAGGCGACCAATCAAGGGTCTGGGATATAGCAACCGCTTCAAATTCGCTTTTCTTGTCGTTTTGGCCTTCAATGCGAAGGCGAGCGGAACCAAAACAGGTTGCCATCTCCCAAAGAAACTCGACTAAAGATACCGTGTGCAAACCGGAAGTGAAAGGATGAAATAGAATACCTGACAATTGACGTCCTATAATTGGGCAACTCCGACGGGCATCGAAATAAATCGGACTCATTCCTTCACTGAGCGACATTCGCGCAAGCCCTTGATCACTAGTTACAATGTGAACGGGTTGACCATGACTTAATCGGCTGCGATGTTCTTTTGCAGTCTCAAAGATGAGACGATCTGCCAAGGATCGTTGAATCTGTGTCAAATTTAAGTCGTTGACTTCTTTGTCGTTTTGGAAAACAAATCTCAAAGGATCAACGCCAACGGTGGCACGCTCAACTTCCACCCCAGAGTGCCATTCCATGCGCATTAGACCACGTTGCGCACCTTGGCTCTTGAGATGCTCTTTCAGGCAACGGACTTTGCGCGAGGAATCCGTTTCTAATTTGGCATCACGTCTCATGGTCAGAAAACGGTCACACAAGTTTTGAATTTCAACGCTGACCACCGCAGGTACCCGCAGACGCACCATTGGAAACAAAAACCGCCAAGCAAAATCCAGTGCTCCCTGAATAACTGCGGAAGTATCAAGAACCCAAGTTGCGGGGCGGCGATAAGGCCACTCTCGGACAGCATCCAGCGCGAAACAGGGCAAAATCAACCCCAAACGCCGAGAAATATCTTGCAGAGCTTCTGTGACAGCTTGCAAAACTTCCTTATTTGCCTTTTCATCTAATCCAGGCATAACCTTGGAAATTGACTGTTTTAAACTATCTGCATCCAACGTTGCCCAACGGTATTGGCCGTTCTGGACGGCATTATAGAACGCATTTTTTTTCGCTTCTTGAAGCTGTGACTCGTCATCCAATTCAGAAAACTCAAAGTCAATCGGCGTAGGAAACAATCGCACTTCACCTACTGAAAGCCACTTTTCGTCTTTAAAGCACTTATCCTCCCGCACTTCCAAAGCGAGAGTCGAAGATTGACAGGCCAATTGAGACACAAGTCGTGCCGCCTGCTCCGCAGTGCATAAACGTCCTCCCTCGTTGAGAAGGCTGGCTGGTTGTGAAGATGGGATATTGGACATAGTTCATCCATACACTACAACAAGTTCAGGAGTGTTTGCGAATGTTTCACACATCCAGCGTAAATGATTGGCAAAAGCGAGCGTAGGGGCGATTCTCAAAGCGCTTGTGTCACCGGAGACATCATCCGTCGAATCAAACGGCGTTGCTATCCACAGTTCGTCCACTTTTGCTATTTCCTCGAGTCGCTCCGCCAACTTCTCAAGGTGAGTCATTCCCTGCTCACGCGCTTGGGATGAACCATCAAAAGAACGGACTAACTCTTGCAATTCACGGCGAACATCTTCGTTGGTAATGCCTCCCCACACATCTATCTCAGATGCCCACCGATAAATCTCTTCACCGAGATAGTCGGGGCGAAAGCGAAGGCGTTGAACTGAAAGCACATCGTCTTTGAACTCTTCTGAATCAAAATATCGAAGCCCATGCGATGGATTAATAGGGCACCGATAAACAATGAGTCGAATCTGTGGCATGGTTTACAATCCTTAGCGTTCAAAAAAGATTTGATTTACATCCGCCTTACCTAATTACTTTTGTGTTGTGTGTAACTACACCAACCTAATTGGAATCAACCGTGGCCCAATAGCGTTTTTGTGGAGATGCAGATTAAGTTCTTTGGCGCGCACGCCGTCAAACCGCTTCGTTATGTGAGAAAAGATACGCATGGGAATGAATAAGCGATGTCGAATCGTACAGGAAAAATCCAGCGGAGGCTTCCTCTATTTCCCACTTTTCATTCTACATTCTCGGCGAGCCGCCTGCCGAAATAGGCCACGATCCGTCTTCCCGTTTTTACTCATGCTTCGTCGTTTGCCCGGCTAAGGCGGAGCGGCGGCTCTCATCGGGCTTGCGCGGCACGAGGCCGAAAAGCTCGTTGCGGCGCAGGAACGAACGCAGATAATTGGGAGTGGTGGCCAGTTGGCTGGGATACGATTCGAGCGCGGCTTTTTTGGCTTTGCGCGAGGCTTCATCGAGCGGTTCGCGCATCCAGGCCGTACCGCTGTTTTTCATGTCGGCAGGCGGCGAGAGCGTAGCCGTGGGGTGGTAGCCGTAGGGCACCGGCCAAATGCCGTGATGCACCAAAAATGTCAACAGCTTGGTGCGCTTCACCCACGCTTCGTTCGGCGCGCGGCGTAGCTCTTCGAGCGCGGCGGCGGCGTAGAGATAAGCCGCTTCGTGGTCGGGATGGGTATCGCGCGGATGGGTGGTAATGACGACGGTCGGCTTGAATTCGCGCAGCACACCGGCGAGGTCGTCCAGCGCCTGCTGCCCGCAATAGGGCGCGTTCGGCGTGCGCGCGTTTTTATAGGGCGAGTGATCGCTGCCGGTAAATGGTGAACGATAGGTATTGTCCGGCGTCCAGTGGTGCAGCCACATTTCTTTGGTGCCGCCGTCGGGGTAGCCGAGAAAAGTCAGGTCGGCGGCATCCACGCCCAGCGCGCGGGCGGCGGCGGTGGATTCTTTCTGGCGGAGCGCCGCCAACTGCTGAAACGAATTGCGCCGCATTTCGCGCACGTCCACGGCGATTTGCGTCGAGCGAGAGCCGTCGCCGTTGGTGAGAAATACGATGCGCACCGGAATACCGCGCCGCCGCGCCGCCGCGATAGTACCGCCCGCGCCGAGCGTTTCGTCGTCGCAGTGCGGCGAGAGAATGAGCAGGCGGTCTTGCGATGACAGAGCCGCCGGCTCCGGCAAATTTTCGCGCGCCATCGCCAGATTCTGGCGATAAAGCCCGATTTGAAAGACCGACGACGGCGTGGCGGCGCAGAGCAGAGCTCCCGCTGCAACCAAGGTGCGCTTCTTGCGGCGGGTTTTAGCCGTGGCTTTGTGGGCTGCAATCTGCGGGGAGGCTTTTGCCTTCGCGGTTCCAGCCTGTGGTTTTGTAGGGCGAGAGGAACGTCTTCTCATGGAATGATTTTGAACTTACGACGCCGAGCGACGGTAAATGGATTGATGATTTGTCCGGTCTCTCGGGCTATGAGAAAATAGAGGACGTCGTAATTGCGTTCAGGATGCAACATTCCGCTTGAGTTTTGGCGGGGTTTTTGCGCTACGCAAGCGCACTTTGCGCGGCTCGGAATCAATCGCAGCTATTTCTATCGCACGCCGAGTCTCATGTCAAACCGCCGCCGTTCGCGCCAGTTAGCCTTTCAACGTTCGATGTTGCGTTGGAGCGACCTCCGTCGCCTGCGCAAAGGGCTGGTGCGCGCCCGCCGCCATCCGCTCCGCTCCGGCGCGATGCGCGACACCGAAGACGTTTCGCGCCCCATTCATTCGCCCGGCATGGGCCTCGTCGGGCGCTCCACCCGCGTCATTTTACCTCTGCTCATCCTTGCGATGATGCTGATCATCGGGCGGCGCTACACCCTGCAACGCTTCGATATCGAAGGCACGCTGCGCCGCCAGATTATCCCGCAACTCGAAGCGCAGTACCACACCAAGATCGAAATCGGCCCGGTAGAAAGCGATTGGCTCAGCCACGTCGTCGTGCGCGACATCGTGATAGGGCGCGACGCGTCGAGTCCGCTCGGCGCCTTAGCGCGCGCGCGGAGTATCACGCTTTATCTCGATTTCGTCGGACTGGCGATGCGCAAACCGCCGCTGGAGGCGCTACGTGGCGCAATCCTCGACGAGCCACAATTTTTTGCAAAGCGCGACGAACAGGGCAAATTCAATTTCGCCGAATTTCTTAAGAACCAGCAGCCGGGCGGACCGAGTTGGCACGGCGCGGTCGAAGTGCGCAACGGCCGCCTCTGGTACGAAGACCGTTCGCTGCGAGCGGCAAGCGGTAAATATCTGCTGGCCGACGCGCGCGGCCTGAACGGCACCGCACGGCTGGACAGCGACCGCACCGGGTTCGACATCGCTGCGAAGGAAGGCTTTCTCAGCCCCAATCTCGTCCATATCGGCAGCATCAAGGCGCAGGGGGCGGCGGGCAGCAAAGGCGAGTGGATCAGCGCCGACCTGACGCTGCCGGCTTTGCCGGCGCCGCTCTTAGCCGATTACGCCTTTCGCAAAGGCGAGGCGACCGCCGGCAGCGGCACCGCGCAGGGCGTTTTGCACATCGCTTACGACAAAAACCGCCCGCGCAGCGACCAGTTCTTAGCGGGCGGCGATTTGGTGCTCTACAACGTTTCGGCGCGCACCAGCCTGCTGAAAGAGCCGGGCAGCGGAGCGCCGGTCGAAGTCAACGGCGCCACCGGCCCGCTCTCCTTCAGCGGCAGCACCTTGTCGACTTCCGGCGTGAGCCTGACCACGCTCGCCACCCCGCTGCGCATCTCCGGCACCGCCGCGCTGGCGAAACCGGCCACTTTCGATATCCAATTGCGCAGCGACGGCGCCGATACCATGCGCTTGCTGCGGGTGGCGCGCGCCGCCATTAAAAACAACGCACTGGTGCAGCAAACCAACCTCCGCGCCGGGCGTTCGACCTTCGATTTGCATCTCAGCGGCCAAGCAGACAACCTGCGCTTTTCCGGGCCGGTCAAGGTGGCGCAACTCTCCATTTCGCACCCGCGCTACGGCGCGGCGCAAAGTGGCGCGCTGTCCGCCACCTTGGATGGCAGCGCCGATAGCAGCGGCGTACAACTGAACGCCAAAGCCGGCGCGCCGGACATGCGCGTGCAAAGCGCCCAGTGGGGCGACTGGAAAAGTGGGGCGCTCAGTGCCGATGCCAAGCTCGCCGTTTCGAAGAACGCGCCACTGCGGCTTGAAACCACTTTTGCGACTGCCGGAGCGCGTGGGCAGGCTTTGGGTGGCGCCGTGCAAACCACGTCGCTTAAAGGCGATTTGAAGCTGTCCGCCGTGACCGGAAGCGCTGCAGGAGCGGCGCCACAAATCACAGCGCATATAACGGCGACCGGTTTTTCGGGCGCGCTGACACAGGGCGCCGCCCGCGCCGCGAACGTGCAGGCCAATGTGCGCGTCGCCGGAACGCAGCGCGACGCGACTTTTTCGGCCAACAACGTAGCGGCCACCCAGCCGCATACCGGGCGCGCCGAAGCCACCGCTGTAAACGGCAAGCTCTCATGGGCGGGCGCCGATTTCGCGTCGGCACGCATCCGCACCGATTTTCACGCCGCCAATCTCACCGCCAATACGCAGGCGCCGCGCGTGGGAAGTTTGCGTGCGACGAGCGCCGATGGCGCGGTCTTCTGGAAAGGCGCCGGAGGGCGGCGCGCGAATCTGCCGCTCGGCCGCGTCTGGATCAAAACCGATTTGGGCGGCGTTTCCGGCACCTGGCAAGACGCGAAGCAGGGCGAACTTACGGGAAATGCCGGCACCGCGCGCATTCTTGGCCGCTGGGCCAATTTGCCGGAATCGAGCACGCAACCCGCCGCTGCCGACGTGACATTGCGCGGCTTTGGCGGTGCCGTGCCACGCTACGGCAGCGTGCGTGGCCAGAATTTGCGCGTGGTAGCCACCACCCCAAGCGCGCCCAACGATTGGAGCGGGCAGGCCATCGCGGACGCCGTCGATGTTTCGCGCATCAAATTGGCGGCGATTTCGCCCGAAGCGGCGCGTGAGGCGAAAAATATCGGCGAAGTCAGCGGGCAGGTGCGCTTTAGCGGCGCCGGGCTGCAACAGCTGCCGTCCGTGGCCGGTACGGTGCGCCTTTCGCGCGTGACGGTGCGCGACATCGCGCTGCGCGACGTGGCCGCGCAAGTAACTTTCGACGGCAAAAATGTGCGTCTCGCCGACGCCATCGCGCAAAGCGATTTGGGCGCCTTTCGCGGCGACGTCAGCAGCGGCCCAGGCGGGCTGCGCTTCGCTTTGGTAGCGCCACAGGTCATCGTCGACGGGCGCCGCATCAACCCCTACCTCAAGGCGCAAAATCTCGAACTCACCGGCAGCGCCAGCGGCAGCGTGCGGGTCGCCTCACGCCCCGGCGTGCGCGATATCTACGAAACGCGCTTCGATTTCACCCTGCCCGCCTCTTCGCTGCGTCCGTTGACACCGGTTTCGACACCCGCCGCCGACGCTCCGCCCAGCGCGCAGGCCAATCTCAAACAGGCGCGTTTGCGCGGCAGCGGCGCACTGCGTTTCGTTTCCGCCAAAGATTGGAAATTCGCCGGTGAAGCCATCTTAGCCGCCCAGAACGCCTCGTTGGACGACGACTCGAAACTCAAAACGCAAAACGCAAAACTCGACGCCTTCGGTGTGCCCGCCTGGCTGCACGGCACGCAAGGGCAGGCGGTACGCGTAGCGGTGCGCGGCAGCGTCACGCAGAATGCCGATGGAATTTCGCCGCAGCTTTCCGGCTCGCTGGAAACGGAAGTAGCTACGGTACCGCTGCCGCCGATGAACGGCGAACCGGTCGGCGCCGGCAAAAGCGTGCCGGTTCGCGAAGCCCGCGCCGAATTCGTGCTGCAGGACAAAACGCTGCGCCTGCCGCGCTTCGTTGCCTATGCGCTGGGCGGCGAACTGAACGGGCACCTCAAACTCGAAGAAAACGGTGCGCTCGAAGGCCAACTGTTAGCCGAAAAAATCGAGGTGGCGCAGGCAAAGGATTTGGTGACGCTACCGCCCGACAAGGTAAAGCTCAACTGGAACGTGCGCGGTACCGGCTTCGCGCAGGTCGATTTTTCGGGCACCAAGTCGGCGGTGCAGGCCAAAGTACAGGCGCGTCTTTATGATGGCGCACTGCGCTGGCAAACCACGGAAGTGCCGTTGGACGCGGCACGCACCGCTTTCTCGGTGACGCTGCCCGACTGGCAAAGCGTCCCGCTCGAATCGTTTGCGGTCTGGAGCCGGGGCGCCCGCGCCTCGCTGACCGGCGCGCTGACCAAAACGCCGGACGACATCGCGCTCGACCTCAAAGCGACGATTACCGATGTGCGCGCCGCGCGCCTCGGCGACTTCCCGGAGTTTGTCGATCTGCAGCGTGAGGCCAACATAGATGGGTTGCTCTCGGCGGATACGCAGATCGGCGGCACCGCCAACAAACCCACGGTAACCGGCCGCGCCGCCGTGCGATTGGCACAGGCCTTCGGTATCGGCATCGAACAGGCAACCGGCAACTTGGCTTTCAATTCAACGGCGGACGGCCCGAAAATTTCGCTCACCGATGTCAGCGGCACCGCCGACACTACGCCATTCACCGCCAGTGTCAGCGCCGATTACCCGGCAGGCGCCTGGAAAGCGAACTTGGTCGCCAACGGCTTGCGCACCACTCGCCTGCTGCGCGCCGCCGACGACCTCGCGAACCTGAAGAACAAAGGTACATTGCCACCCGGACACTTTCCAGCACAGTGGGATCCGAAGCTTGGAATTCACGTGACTTGAAGTCGCGGC
>JADMIO010854408.1_pt1 | contig 64734 bp, 57 predicted proteins | sample 8958161 | NCBI WGS metagenome assembly JADMIO01 (sample SAMN16585339, study PRJNA669376) | soil metagenome | isolation source: Crop rotation soil | place: USA: Cullars Rotation, Alabama | collected 2011 | reverse complement strand
GCCGCGACTTCAAGTCACGTGAATTCCAAGCTTCGGATCCCACTGTGCTGGAAAGTCCTGGCGCGCAAGCTGGTGCTCGACCGCGAGGACACGGGCTATGGCGAGATCGCCTCGCGCGTTGGGCTGGGTGCGGCGGTGGCGCTGGCGCTGTTCTTCTTCGCCTCGGCCGGGATGCTCGCCATGTCGCCGAGCGGCGCCGGGCCCGATAGCAACGACATGAGCCCCTATCTGATCGCATTCCTGGGGATCACCGCGGGCTATCTGTCGGATCGCGTGACGGCTTGGATGCGCGAGGTCGGCGAGCGCACCTTCAAGCTCGAAGGCGGCAACCAGCAGAGCCGTTGGGCGATCGGGCTTGGCGCCGAGCTCGCGACGCAGAAGATCGCCGCCGCGCAGCTTGCCGCGGGCATCGATGCGGCCGACGCCGATGTCGCCGATTGGATCGCGCTCAAGAAGCCCGTGCCGGCGGACGAGCAGCGCCTGATCGCGACCTATCTGCGCGTCGATGCGAGCCGGCTGTTCACCGATGTGAAGCCGCGCGTGCTGGCGCCTGCGGTGGTGGGCCAGGCGGCTTAAGCCTCCGCCACCGCGCCCGCCGGCGGCTCAAGCCGCCGCGACGGCAATCGTCTCGGCGCGCTCGCCCTCGAGCGGCAGCACGACATAGGCGCAGCAGCCCTTGCCCGGCTCGCTTTCCAGCCACGCGCGGCCGCCGTGCAATTCGGCCAGACCGCGAATGAGCGCGAGGCCCAAGCCCGTACCGCCGGCCTGGCGATCGTAGCGGTTGTCGACCTGGCTGAACGGCGTGAAGATGCGGTCGAGCTTCTCGCGCGGGATGCCCGGTCCGTTGTCCTGGCACGAGATCTGGAAGCCGCCGCCGCGCGCCGCGCTGCCCAGCACCTGGATGCGGCCGCCCTCGGGCGTGAACTTGACGGCGTTCGAGACCAGATTGATCAGGATCTGCTTCAGTGCGCGCTCGTCGGCGAACAGCGGCGGCGCGGACGGATCGACCTCGATGATCAGCTCCTGATGCTTCTCGCGCGCCTTGGCGCCGATGAGCTTGAGCGCGATGTCGAAGGTGCGGCGCGCCTCGAGCGGCTGCGGCTCGATCTCCATCTTGCCGGCCTCGATCTTGGCGACGTCGAGCAGATCGTTGATCAGGCTCAAGAGATGCGCGCCGGAGGAATGGATGTCGCCGGCATATTCCTTGTAGCGCGGCGAGCCGGTCGGCCCGAAGCATTCCTGGGCGATGATCTCGGAGAAGCCCAGGATCGCGTTCAAGGGCGTGCGCAGCTCGTGGGACATGTTGGCGAGAAAGGCGGTCTTGGACGCGTTCGCGGTTTCGGCCTCGAAGCGCTTGCGCAGCGCATCGTCACGCGTCTCTTCCAGCTCGCGCGCGAGGTCCTCCACCTGGAAGCGCAGGCGCGAGTCCTCGTCCAACCGGTGCATCATGCGCCGTCCGTCGAAGAACAGCTGCATCGCCACCAGCGGGATGACGAGCGCGGTGCCGTAATCGAGCCAGGAATTGCCGAAGGCGAAGCGCAGGCCCGCCATGACCGTGAACGGGATGAGGCTCGCCAGGAACATGTCCATGTGGCTGGCGCGGCTCACCACCAATCCGGCCAGGATCGTGATCGTGGACGCCGCGAGGAAGAGATGGTTGAGGTCGCTGCCATGATCCCACAGAATCCATGGCATCAAGCCCCATACCGCGCTGATCGCGGCCTGCATGATGACGAGCTTGCCGAACCAGCCTTGGGTGCGCTCCTGGCCGGAGCTGCCGGCGGTGTCGCGGCGATAGTAGGAGACGACATAGTCGAGCACGACCATCGTCACGGCGAGGATCGCGGGCATCAGAAGCGCGCGCAGGATCGCGGTGGCACCGACCAGTCCGACCTCGTCCGAGGCCAAGACCGCGATGAACAACGCCCAGAGCGGCGCGGACAGCCGCGTCGCGCGCAATGCTTCGGCGGTCATATCCAGCTGCGATTTCAGGACACGCCCGTCGGCGCTTCTCTGGACGCGCAGCCGCTTGCCAAAACCCACGGGCTTATCCCTCGTTTACCGTGCTCCGCCTTGCGCGGACGGCTGGATCGTATAAGCGCGTGAGTTAAAATTTACTGAGAGAGATGCGTTCGAAAGCCGACGAACGTGGGCCGTCAGGCCGAGCGGCGCGTGGGCATGGATACCGACGCTAACGGAAAATATACCGTGACCTTGGTTCCGACGCCGACTTCGCTTTCGATCGTCGCGTTGCCGCCGTGCAGCTGGGCCAACCCCTGCACCAGCGCCAGCCCCAGCCCCGTGCCGCCACCGTTGCTGTCGTAGCGGTTGTCGACCTGGCTGAACGGCTTGAACACCTTGGCGAGCTTCTCCTTCGGGATGCCCGGACCGTTGTCCTCGACGCGGATCGAGAAGCCGCCGTCGTCGGTTAGCCCGCAATCGACCTTGATCTGCCCGCCATGCGGCGTGAACTTGACCGCGTTGGAGACGAGGTTGAGCACGATCTGCTTGACCGCGCGCGGATCGGCGATCAGATGCGGCATGTTCGCGCTCAACGGCGCGAAGTCGAGTGTCTGGCCTTTGGCGAGGGCGCGCGAGCCCATCAGACGGCGCACGCTCTCCAGGAGCGGCGCGGGGTCGAGCGGCTGCGGGTCGATCTCCATCTTGCCGGCCTCGATCTTGGCGACGTCGAGCAGGTCGTTGATCAGGCTCAAGAGATGCGCGCCGGAATTGTGGATGTCGCGGGCGTATTCGCGGTAGCGCTCGACCGCGGGGCCGAAGCTCTGCTCGGCGATGATGTCCGAGAAGCCCAGGATCGCGTTCAGCGGCGTGCGCAGCTCGTGGCTCATGTTGGCGAGGAAGATGGTCTTGGACGCGTTGGCGGCCTCGGCCTCGAAGCGCTTGCGCAGCGCGTCGTCTCGCGCCAGGCGCAGCGCATCGGTCAAGTCTTCGTTGGCGAAACGCACCGCCAGCATCTCGTCGACGCGCTTGCGCGCGGCCGAGCCCATCACCAGGATGTACATCAGCCACGCCGGCGTGAGCAGCGTCATGATATGCGCGGCCGGTCCCGGCGCGAGCGCGAAGCGCGTGGTGAAGACCAGCGCCGCGCTCATCGTCGAGACGACGAAGATCGGCCGGTGCGCCGCGCGGGTGAAGGCGCCGGCCCACAAGACGCACACCATCAACAGGATGACATACATGTTGTTGACGTCGTTGCCGTCGACCCAGAAGCACCACGCCATCGCGCCGGTGCCGGCGGAATAGAGGATCTGATGCGCGACCAGCTCGCGCTGCTTCTCGTGCAGATCGCGCACCGTGTCGCGGTTCTTGACATAGACGATGCGGCCGATGCCGGAGGTGATGAGTTGGATGCCGATCGCGGCGGCGATGGCGAACCACGAGACATGACCGAACGTGTCCGGTCCGATGACGAACGCGATCGCCGCCAACGCCGTCATCAACGGGTTGTAGATGATCGACGCCGGCAGGCTGGCGACGATCTGTTTCAGGCGTGCGTCAAGGTCGCGCAGGTCCTCCTTGCGCGGTCCTGATTCAAGCGCCATGCGGTTTGCGGTCGTATCCACGATCCCTGGTTTACACAAAGCGTGTTAACGGAGACCTTCTTTCGAACACGTGCGTGCGCGGTAGGAAAACGTTAACCTCAACAGCTTCTTCGAATCGTCTATTGAGAGCCATGGCCAAGTCTCCCGACCTATTCGACACCGCGCCCCAGTCTTCCAGGGGTTACACCGCCAAGGACATCGAGGTCCTGGAAGGGCTGGAGCCCGTCCGCCGCCGCCCTGGCATGTACATCGGCGGCACCGACGAGAACGCGCTGCATCATTTGGCCGCGGAGATCCTGGACAATGCGATGGACGAGGCCGTGGCCGGCTTCGCCAACCGCATCGAGGTCGAGCTGGCTGAGGGCGACGTCGTCACCATCCGCGACAACGGCCGCGGCATCCCGATCGACCCGCACCCCAAGTTCAAGAACAAATCGGCGCTCGAGGTCATCATGACTACCCTGCACTCGGGGGGTAAGTTCGGCGGCAAGGTCTATGACACCTCGGGCGGGTTGCACGGCGTCGGCTCGTCGGTGGTCAACGCGCTGTCGGACTGGATGGAGGTCGACGTCGCGCGCGATCGCCGCGGCCACAAGATGCGCTTCGAGCGCGGCAAGCCGGTCGGAAAACTCAAGGACATCGGCGCGGTCAACCGCCGCGGCACGATCGTTTCGTTCCATCCCGATCCGCAGATCTTCGGGGCGAACGTGCATTTCAGCGCGGCGCGGCTCTATCGCATGGTCAAGTCCAAGGCCTACCTGTTCCGGGGCGTCGAGATCCGCTGGAGCTGCGATCCGTCGCTCATCAAGGGCGAGACGCCGGCCGAGGACACGCTGAAATTCCCCGGCGGCCTGCTCGACTTCCTGCGCAGCGAGATCGATAAAAAAGAGACCGTCACGCCGCGCGAGTTCACCGGACGGCTCGAGAACCGCGACGGCAAAGGCGCGGTCGAATGGGCCGTCGCCTGGGTGCCGGACATGGACCCGTTCGTCCATTCCTATTGCAACACCATCCCGACGCCACAGGGCGGCACGCACGAGCAAGGCCTGCGCAATGCATTGACCAAGGCGCTGCGCAGCCACGGCGAGCGCACCAACAACCGCAAGACCGCGCTGATCACCGCCGACGACGTGATGGCCGCGGCGTGCGCGGTGCTGTCGGTGTTCATCCGCGAGCCCGAGTTCCAGGGCCAGACCAAGGACAAGCTTTCGACCCCCGACGCCCAGCGCCTGGTCGAGAACGTGGTGCGCGACCATTTCGACCACTGGCTGGCCGAGAGCCCGGCCGACGCCGACCGGCTGTTCAACTTCGTCGTCGACATGGCGGAGGAGCGCCTTAAGCGCCGGCAAGAGAAAGAGACCCAGCGCAAATCGGCGACGCGCAAGCTGCGCCTGCCCGGCAAGCTCGCCGACTGCACGCGCGACGGCCGCGACGGCACCGAGATCTTCCTGGTCGAGGGCGACAGCGCCGGCGGCTCGGCCAAACAGGCGCGCGACCGCGCCACGCAAGCCGTGCTGCCATTGCGCGGCAAGATATTGAACGTGGCGAGCGCGGCGGCCGGCAAGCTCCAGCAGAACCAGGAGCTCACCGACCTCGTCCAGGCGCTCGGCTGCGGCACTGGCATGAAGTTCCGCGAGGAGGATCTGCGCTACGACCGCGTCATCGTCATGACCGACGCCGACGTCGACGGCGCGCATATTGCCTCGCTGCTGCTCACCTTCTTCTATCGCGAGATGCCGCGGCTGATCGCCAAGGGGCACTTGTATCTGGCGATGCCGCCGCTCTATCGCCTCAGCCACGGTGCTGTGACGGTCTATGCGCGCGACGACAAGGACCGCGAGCGGCTGATGAAGTCCGCGTTCAAGCCCAATGCGAAGGTCGAGGTGTCGCGCTTCAAGGGCCTGGGCGAGATGATGCCGGCGCAGCTGAAAGAAACGACGATGAAGCCGGGTCACCGCACGTTGCTGCGCGTCGAAATCCCCGACACCGAGAAGAACAAGACCGAGAACCTGGTCGAACGCCTGATGGGCAAGAAGCCCGAGCTGCGCTTCCAGTTCATCCAGGAGAACGCTCAGTTCGCGGCAAGCGCGGTGGACGTCTAACCGTCGCGCCGATCATAGTGGAAGCGGCACTGCAGTATTTCGAGGCGCTGGTCCACGCCGCGTTTTCCTGTGACACGATAGACCAGCCGGTGCTCGTCGTTGATTCGGCGCGCCCAGAAGCCTGACATGTCAGCCTTCAACGGCTCCGGCTTGCCGATCCCCGAGAAAGGCGTGCGGCGTATGTCGGCGACGATTTCATTGATCTTAAGCGCAATCTTTGGATCTCGCATCTGCCACTGGGCGTATTCATCCCAAGCGTCTGCTGTCCAGACGATCTTCACCGCCGCCGGCCCACTTTCGGCTTGATCAGATCGTGCTCTACGCCCTTGCCGGCGTTGAGCTCGGCGATCCCCTTGCGCAAACGCGCCGCGTTCTTGGGGTTGCTCAGGAGATAAAGCGTCGTTTCCATCGCCTGGTAGTCTTCCAGCGACATCAGCACAGCAGCACCGCGCTTGCGCTGACGCGAGATGTAGATCGGAGCGCGGTCGCGCTCGACCTCATCCATCAATTCGGCCAGATGCTGGCGCGCATAGCTGTAGGTCACGACGCTCATTTGTACAGGTTATTGTACAATGCTCTGGATGTCAATATGGGCCTCTAGCCAACTTCATCTTCGTCAGCATGACGATGCCGAGATAGGCCGCGACCGACAGCATCACGTGCCACACGAAGTGTACGCCGATGGGGATGGTGCTGCACACCAGCTGATCGATCGAGCGGCACACCGCCGCGATCACGCCTGAGGCGAGCGCGAACGCGCCAAGGCGGGCGATCTCCATGCCGTAGCGCGGCACGGTCGCAATGGCGAGGAACGCGCCGATGGCGGCGATGCAAATGAACGCCGGCGCGAAGACCAGCGCCGGGGGCATATCGTGAAAATCGAAGGCGTAGCGCCGCCATAGGATCGTGGCGCCGACCGCGGCCGCGATCATGCCGAGCGTGCCGATGACGCCCCACGCCGTGCCGAACAACGCGCGGAACCACAGCCCGGCGAGCACCAACAGGAACAGCAGTCCCGGCAACGCGTCGAAGGTCAACGCCAGCCGCGTGCGGAAGGCGTGCCAGGCGAAGCTGCCGATGCCGACCGAGAACAGCAGGAACAGCAGCACGACGAGGTCCCACGGCCTGCCGATCTTCGCGCGCTGGACGTAACGCGTCGCCATCACCGCGGCGACGATGATGAAGATGTTGGTGATGGTGTTGACCGGCTCGGCCATGAACAGCCACGGATGGCCGGTCTCGCAATAGATGGGCGGGCCGCTGTGGTTCATGGGCTTGCGCTCATGCCGCGGATTTGTCGCGGCGGCCGAGGCCTTCCGCGAGCAACGTCACGGCGAGCGTGTTGAGGCTTACGCCCTCAGCCTTCGCACGCGCCGCCAGGCGCTGATGCAGTGACCGCGGCGCACGCATGCGCCACTGGCCGCTGGCGCGTGTGGGTTCGGGGATCTTGCGTCCGAGCCGATGCAGCGTGGCGAGCGCGGCCTTGAGTGCTTTGTTCCCATCCGAGATCGCCGCGTCCACCGTTTCGCCGTCCCCCATGACCCCTGGAAGATCGGGAAACTCGCACAGATATCCGCCTCCATCTTCCTTGGACAGCGGGCGCACGGTGAAAGGATACGCAATTGCCTTGCTCATGACATGCTCCTGACGCGGTCGATCATCTCCACAAACATCTTCACATAGACCGGCTTGATCGGCGAGCCGGCACCGTGACGACGCCCCCATTTTGCGCGACGAAAACGACATGGCTTCCGCCAGATGCGCGCCACTCAATATCGAAATGTTTCGCGGTGACTTGAAATCGGCAATCTGCCAGTCGCTTCGAGGGTTACGCCGCATTCGCTCGAGCAGCTTGTCGCGGGACGTCATAGCGGTATGGTATCATCGGCGGTACCGCCGCTCAACCTCTACCTCGCCGGCACCTTCAGCGTCTTCACCAGCACCACGCTATCGCCGCTCTGCGACGGGATAGCCTGCGGCGGACGGGCGGCGACGATCGCATGCGCGAAGTCCGGCAGGCCGTAGCGCTGCTCGATGACCGTGAGCGCGAACGCGGCATGGCTCGCGGTCTCGATGGCGACGACCTCGCCGGCGCAGTCGCGCGAGGCGCAGGCGAGAAAAGTGTCGCCGTCGAAGTCCTTGGGCGCCACCAGGTTCTGGCCGTGGATGGCGATGCTCCTCACTCTCGCCTCCTTGGGGATCAGCACGCCCATCGCCGAGGCCTGCGACGAGCCGTGCAGCGCCACCGTCACGCGCCGTCCGCCTTCGAACGCGCCGTCGGCGACGATCTCCGCAGGGGGGACGGTGAAGCGCGGCGCGCTGCCGGCGGGCGCTTGATAGACCGCCCCGAACGGCCCGGGCAGGAGCGGCGTCGGGTCTGACGCGAAGCTCGCGGCGGCACGCAACGGCGCCGGCAGCGGCGCAGTCCCATCCAGCGCCCATTTGGGCGTTCCTACGCCTTCGACGTAGCGAATGCTGAGGCGCTGCGCGACGGTCTTGCTGAAGGCGGGCTGCATGCCGGCGATGACGCTTGCGACCAGCGCGCCGCCGAGCGCGACCACCGTCAGCGTCCGCCACGCCAGACGCGGCATCGCGCGCGCGTCGAGCAGCGGCACGAGAGTCATCGCCGCGAACGCTGCCGGCACGGTGAAGAGCGGATGGAGCTTCAGGCCCATCAGCCCTTCGCCCGCCGCGACCAGCCCGAGCCAGATCGGCAGCGCAAGCAGCACGCCGAGATCGGCAAGAGGCGCCAGTCGCGGCACGAACAGGCCGATCAGCGTCCCGGCCGCCGCGACCAGCGCCGGGAACAGGAAGTACGGGCTGAAGCCCGGTACCAGCAGCGACGTCACCACCGCCAGCACCGCGTACCACAGCCACACCGCGTGGCGCGCCGCCACCGGCGTCGTCATGCGCGCGACGACGAGCACGGCCAGCAGCACGCCGAACGCCAGCGCCTCGCGCAAGGCGATGGGATAGGCGTAGGACGGATCGGGCTGGCCGGAGATCAGCTGCGCGACGACGCTCAGCACCCAACCGATCAATCCGCCCGCGAGGATCATGGCCGGCGGTAGCAGTCCCGCCATCACCCATTCGCGCGTCGATATCCCGCGCGCGCGAAACGCTGCGACGGCGAGCACGATCAGCACCACCACCGACAGCGGCAGCGCCCACGACGCCGGCATGCGCGGCAGCCATCGTCCGAAGATGTCGAGATAGACCTCTTCGTGGCCGTCGAGCGCGGCATAGTCGGTCTGTTGCAGTGCGGATGCGACACGCAGCATGTTCTCGCCCTGCTGCTGCAAGGTGAGCTTGCTCAGATTTTCGCGGCGGTCGTACGGGGTGTGATAGTCGGCGACATTGTCCGAGAACGCGAAGTTGAACGACGGGAAACCCTGTTTGATGAACAGGGTCAGGTCGGTGTCGTTGGGCAGCAGCTTGTAGATTTCCGCGAACAACGAGCTCGTCGCACGGTACGGCGCGGCGTCGGCATAGAGGCCGATCAGGGCCGAGCTCTTGGGGCTCGTCTGGAACAGCAGGCTGCGTCCGCGCGTGCCGCGCGCCTCCACGTTCACCACCACGCCGACGCGCGCTTTGAGCGCCGGGTTCTGCAGGAATGCTTGCGCGCCGAGCAGCCCGGCCTCCTCGCCGTCGGTGATGACGGCCAGCACGGGATGCTTGCTCTGCCCGCCGCGCGCCTTCAATGCGCGCGCGACCTCGAGCACGATGGCGACGCCGGATTCGTCGTCGGACGCGCCCGGCCCCGCGGGCACCGAGTCGTAGTGGGCGAGCAGCACGATGGCCTTGCCATTGTTCTGGTCTGGGCCCGGCACGACCTCGGCGAGCACGTCGGTCACCGTGGCGCAGGGGATCTGGCCGAAGCCGCGCCAGGAATTGCAGGTGAAGGCGCGGTAGGTCGAGGTTTGGACGCCGAGCTTGGCGAATTCGCCGATCAAGCGCGCACGGACGCGGGCGTTCTCGTCACTCGACACGGAATGGGGGATTTCAGGACCGAGCAGCCGCCCTAGAGTTGCATCGGCGCGGCCGGCGCTGAATTCGCTCGCCGGCGCGGTCGCGTCCAGCACCGCGGGCTTGGCGTAATCGTATTTCGATACCGCCCAGATAAGCAGCGCGGCCAGGGTCAGCGCGACCACGCGCGCGATAGCCCACACATTATCTTTGTCCAAATCCCCCTCCCGCGACAGATCGCGAAGCCTCGCGCGGAGACCGGCGGCGGTCAACGGCCTGTTCCGCGCGCCGCCCCGGTGCTAGCGTCCCGCACCCTGCCCAAGAGAGGATTCTCCGATGCTTCGCCGGTTCGCGTTCTGTGTCGCGTTGCTTGCCGCCTCGTTCACCTCTGCCGAAGCGCAGACCTTCAAGAACCTGACGCATCAGCCGCCCAACGGCGCCGAAGTGACCTTCCAGATGACCGACGGCACGGTGGTGGCACAGGGCTTCAACGACAGCGACTGGTGGAAGCTGACGCCCGACATCAACGGCAGCTATGTGAACGGCACCTGGTCGCGCATCGCCGACCTTCCGTCCGGCTACGCGCCCTACGCGCAGGCCGAGAGCGTGCTGGCCGACGGGCGTCTCTTGATCACCGGCGGCGAGTACAACAACGGCCAGTTCGCCTTCATCAATCGCGGCGCGATCTACGATCCGGTCGCCAACACCTGGACAGACCTGCCGCCGCCCGAGGGCTGGACCAATATCGGCGACTCGCCGGGCACCGTGATGCCGGACGGCAAGTTCCTGCTCGGCTACAAGTTCAAGACCAAGATGGCGCTCTACGATCCGGCCACGGGCCAGTGGACGAAGGTGCCGTCGCGGTTCAAGCAGGGCTGGAACGCCGAAGAAGGCTGGGTGCTGTTGCCCGACGGCTCGATCCTGACCGTCGACGTCAAGGCGCATCCGGGCTCGGAGCGCTATCTGCCGAACAAGGGCAAGTGGATCAGCGCCGGCAGCACGGTCGTCGACCTGCGCGGTCCGCAGAACTGCTGCGGCCGCTGCATCGAATACGGGCCGAAGAACAAGTGCTACGACCCGCCGGGCGAGACCGGCGCCGCCATCCGCCTGCCCGACGGACGCGTCTTCGCCACGGGCTCCGCGCCGGAGGGCGAGAACCACGGCCACACCTCGATCTGGACGCCGAACCATCGCGGCGATCCCACCGGCCACTGGACGCCGGGCCCGGACTTTCCCAACGGCGACGACGCCTTCGACACGCCGGTCTCGATCCTGCCGAGCGGTCATGTCCTGGTCGAAGGCTCGAGCGGCTCGCTCTACGAGTTCGACGGCACCAGCCTGGTGCGCAAGTCGTTCAATTCCGGCGGCGGCGGGTTGATGCCGCTTCCGACCGGCGAGGTGCTGGTTGGCGGCTTCGCCGTCTACCAGCCGACGGGCACCTACGATCCGTCCTGGGCGCCCACGATCAGCGACTTTCCGTCGAGCGTGACGCGCGGCCAGAGCTATGAGATCGCCGGCACGCAGTTCAACGGCTTGAACCAGGGCGCGGCGTTCGGCGACGAGCTCGAGACCCACACCAACTACCCGCTGGTGCGCATCACCAACAACGCGACGGGGCACGTGTTCTATGCCCGCACCCACGACCACAGCTCGATGGGTGTCGCGACCGGGCACAAGCCCGTGTCGACGCATTTCGACGTGCCGGCCGGCATGGAGACGGGGGCGAGCAAGCTCGTCGTCGTCGCCAACGGCATCCCGTCGGCGCCGGTGGACGTAACGGTGAACTGAGCCGGAGCGCGGGGGCGGGGTGCCTTTGATAGCCCCCTGCCCTCGCGGAAAGCTGGTTGACTCTACGCGTCACATTACCTATATCGCCCCGATATAGGATTCGGCTGCCAATCCGGGCGAAGCCGACAGGGCGCGTGACATGCGCCCGCTACAGGAGCGCATGACGAACGTGACGAGTCCCGGCGCGCAAGCCGGTGTTGAAGTAAGCCTTACGGACGCTTCAGAGACGACAAATCCCGAAACCGCTGCCGCCGCGGCCGAACCCGCGATGGCCGAAGCTGCCGCGGCCGAACCTGCCCCGGAAACTCCGGCGCCGGTCGAACCTACCTCCGTTCCGGCGGCGGAACCGGCCGCGAACGGCTTTGCCGCGCTCGGCCTCTCCGCCGACCTGCTCAAAGCGGTCGAGCAGAGCGGCTACACCACGCCGACCCCGATCCAGGCGCAAGGCATCCCCGAGGTGTTGAAGCGCCGCGACGTGATCGGCATCGCCCAGACCGGCACCGGCAAGACGGCGAGCTTCACGCTGCCGATGATCGAGCTTCTGGCGCGCGGCCGCGCCAAGGCGCGCATGCCGCGCTCGCTGATCCTGGAGCCGACGCGCGAGCTCGCCGCCCAGGTCGCCGAAAGCTTCCAGCGCTACGGCAAGTACAACAAGCTTTCGATGGCGCTGTTGATCGGCGGCACCTCGTTCGAGGACCAGGACCGCAAGCTCGATCGCGGCGTCGACGTGCTGATCGCGACGCCGGGCCGCCTGCTCGACCATTTCGAACGCGGCAAGCTGATGCTCTCCCAGGTCCAGCTTCTCGTCATCGACGAGGCCGACCGCATGCTCGACATGGGCTTCATTCCCGACGTCGAGCGCATCTGCAAGCTGATCCCGTTCACCCGCCAGACGCTGTTCTATTCGGCGACCATGCCGCCCGAGATCCAGCGGCTGACCGAGCAGTTCCTGCACAATCCCGTGCGCGTCGAGGTGGCCAGGCCCGCGACGACGGCGGCCAATATCGCCCAGCAGGCGATTCAGGTTCCGGCCAACGACTGGGCCAAGCGCGAGGCGCTGCGCCGCCTGATCCGCGACAACGCCGTCAAGCAGGCGATCGTGTTCTGCAACCGCAAGACCGACGTCGACATCGTCGCCAAGTCGCTGCAGAAGCACGGCTTCAACGCCGCGCCGTTGCACGGCGACCTCGACCAGTCCGTCCGTACACGGACGCTCGACGGTTTCCGCGCCGGCACTCTCGACATCCTGGTGGCGAGCGACGTCGCCGCGCGCGGCCTCGACATCCCGTCGGTCGGCTGGGTGTTCAACTACGACGTCCCCTATCACCCCGACGACTATGTGCACCGCATCGGCCGCACCGGCCGCGCCGGGCGCTCGGGCCATGCCTTCATGCTGGTGACGCCGCGCGACGGGAAGTATCTCGAAGCCATCGAGCGGCTGATCGGCAAGAAGCTCGACAGCTCCAAGCTCGAGGGCCTGCAGGAGGCGTCCGATGCGCGGCCGCCGCGCGAGGACCGCAATGGCGGACGTGGCGGACGCGATCGAGGCAAAGCGGGCCGCGTGCGGAGCGATCGCGACCGCAAGCGCGAATATCCGGTCAAGCCGCACGGCCAGATCGCGTCGATGGAACCGGCGCAGCCGGTCGTGGCGCCTGTCGTCGAGCCGCCGCCCGCGGCGCCGCAGCAGCAACATCACCAGCTGCAACATCATCAGCATCAGCCGCAGCAGCATCAATCCCAGCAGCAGCAACATCAGAACGATCAGCAGCGCCGCGACCATCGCCAGGATCACCGCCAGAAACAGCAACAGCAGCACCAGCAAAAGCCGCCGCAGCAGCACAACAAGCCGCGCGCACCCGAGCACGAACCGGTCGAGGATGTGCGCAGCCAGCTGCCGGCTTTCCTGCTGCGTCCGGTGCCGCTGCCCAAGGCGCCCGAGAAACCGCCGGCGCGGCCCAGAAAGACCAAGGATTCTGCGGACGCCTGAGGCGAAGCATGTCAGAGGACGAGCCGCAAACCACCTTTTTCGGGGTCTGGTCGCGATCCAGACTCTGCGAGGCGAAGGAACTGCTGAACAGTCTCGGCATCCGCTTCGAGGTCATTGAGGAAGGCCTCGACCGCAAAACCCTGAAGCGCTGGTGCGCGTGGGATCCGGCGGCGAACCAGCCGCATATCGGCTTCAATCTCTATATCTGGACGGCCGACCTTCCCACCCTCGGTACCAAGCTGGTCGAGGCGTTTCCGGAGCGGAAGTTCGACAGCTGACCGGGAACAAACAGGTACGCCTGTCCGTTTCCCTTCGAACAGAACGCCAGAGGAACGCCCATGACCGAGAAGCCGAAACACGGCGCCGACGGCGTGCCGCACTCCAAGCCCGGCTCCGTCGATCAGCAGATGGAAGACACTTTCCCGGCGAGCGACGCGCCCTCGTTCGCGCCCGGCGCCATCGGCGCGCCCGAGGATCGCAAGTCCAAGCCCAAGACGGGCGACAGCGGTGCGGTCAAGGCGGCCGAGAAAAAGGTCAAACGCGGCGACGCGAAGAAGCCGCATACCTACTGATCAGCGCTTAATCCCCCCGCCCACCATCTTCTCGAACTTCGCCCCGAACGGCGGGCGCAGCATCGCGGTGATGTCGGACTTGGCTTGGTTGAACACCGATTTGGCGTGGCTGAAGGTCTTGAAGCCGTCGATGCCGTGATAGGCGCCCATGCCTGACGGCCCGACGCCGCCGAAGGGCAAGTCCTCCATCGCAACGTGCATGATCACGTCGTTGACGGTGACGCCGCCCGAGGTCGTGCGCGTCAGCACCCGCTCCTGCTCGTCGCCGTCGGTGCCGAAGTAATAAAGCCCGAGCGGTCGCGGGTGCGCATTCACATAGCCGATCGCCTCGTCGACGGTGTCGTAGGTCTTCACCGGCAAGAGCGGCCCGAAGATCTCGTCCTTCATGATCTTCATGTCGTCGGTCGGGTTGAGGACGAGCGTCGGCGGGATCTTCCAGTGCGGCTGCTGGCGGAAGTCCTCGCGCGCCGGATTGATCACGACGAGCTCGGCGCCCTTCTCCTGCGCGTCGTCGAGATAGCCCATCAGCCGGTCGTAATGGCGCTGGTTGACGATCGAGGTGTAGTCGGGGTTCTCCTTGATCGTCGGATACATCGTCTCGACCGCCTCGGTCGCGGCGCTGACGAACGCGCCGACCTTGTCCTTGGGCACCATCATGTAGTCGGGCGCCAGGCAGATCTGGCCGGCGTTCATCGTCTTGCCGTTCATCACCCTTTTGGCTGTGAGCGCAATGTCGGCGGTCTTGGACACGATCACCGGCGACTTGCCGCCGAGCTCAAGCGTGGTCGGCACGAGGTTCTCGGCCGCGGCGCGCTGCACGTGATAGGCGATGGAGGTCGCGCCGGTGAACAGCAGATGGTCGAAAGCGAGCTGCGAGAAGGCGTGGCCGACCTCCGGGCCGCCGGTGAACACCGCGACCTCGGTCTCGTCATAGGCGGTCGAGAACATCCGCACCATCAGCTCGGAGGAGCGCGGCGTGTACTCGCTGGGCTTGATCATCACGCGGTTGCCGGCAGCGAAGATGCCGGCGAGCGGCGTGAAAGTGAGATTGAACGGGAAGTTCCACGGGCTGATCACGCCGACCACGCCCTTGGGCTGGTACTCGATATAGGCCTTGGCGCCGAACAGGCCCAGGATCGCCGGGTTCACCTTGCGCCGTTCGCGCTTCATCCAGCTCTTGACGTGCGCCTTGGCGTGCTTGAGCGGGCCAATGGAGCCCGACACGTCGGTGAACAGGCTCGTATGCACCGAGCGGTGGCCGAAATCCTCGCGCAGCGCCTCGGCGATAGCGTCCTTGTTGTCGACGATGAGGCCGATGGCGCGGTCGATCCATTCGATGCGCTTGGCGGCGCTGGGCGGACCGTCCTTGATATGCGCCGCCTTCTGTCTGGCCAGCACACCCCGCATCCGCGCATGAATATCGCCGTCTTGCTTGTCCATCGCTAAATCCTTCCACCAATGACGTTTTGTCGATTAAAGCAGCGCCTCCGAGCCCCCGCAACGGCTCAGTTAACCGTTTCTTACGAGGCGTCAACGCAGACTGGCCGAAACACCGTCGGGGTCACGATGCAGGGTTACCAGCAGGAACGCGAACAGGCTCTCGCGAAGACCGCTCTCGCGCTGATGAGCGAGGTCGGCGTGGCGCCGACGCCGGACAATTTCGAGCTATTCTACACCTATGCCTCGGGGAGCAATCCCGCGATGGGCGAGATCATCGACCGCATGATCTCGGCGCGTAAGCCGTTCACCAGCGCGGTGCTGGACGATCTGCGCAACCGCTGCCTGTCCAGCGCGCGCACCACCCAGGCGCTCGACAATGCCAGCGCCCAGGTCGCCGCCACCCTGAACGCGATCCTCGACAAGCTCGACACCGCCGGCCGCGACGCCGGCGACTACGGCCGCGCGTTGTCGCGCGCCGTGAGCGATCTCGACGGCGAGCAGACGCCGGCCGAGCTGCGCCGCTTCGTCGACACGCTGATCACCGCGACCAAAACCATGGAAGAGCGCACCCACTCGCTCGAGGACGAGCTGCAGCGCTCGTCGCAGCAAGTGACCGCGCTGCGCTCCCAGCTCGAGGACGTGCGCAAGGAGAGTCTCACGGATTCGCTGACCGCGGTCGCCAACCGCAAGGCCTTCGACAGCGAGCTGCTCGCCGCCGTCGCCGACGCGCGCGACAGCCGCGAGACGGTGGCGCTGATGATGCTCGACATCGACCATTTCAAGAAGTTCAACGACACCTGGGGGCATCAGACCGGCGACCAGGTACTGCGCCTTGTCGCGGCCTCGATGGCCGAGAACGTCAAGGGCCGCGACACCGTCGCGCGCTTCGGCGGCGAGGAGTTCGCCGTCATCCTGCGCAAGACCTCGCTCGACAATGCGACCGTGCTCGCCGACCAGATCCGCGCCTATGTGCAGAGCAAAAAGCTGGTCAAGAAATCGACCGGCGACATCTTAGGGACCATCACCGTCTCGATCGGCGTCGCCCAGCTTCGCCCTGACGACACGCCGGCGAGCCTGATCCAGCGCGCCGACGCCTGCCTCTATGCGGCCAAGAACGGCGGACGCAATCGCGTCGTCAACGAGGCCGAGCCCGCCGATCTGCAAATTGACGCGGCGTAACCGCTTTACAGAGCGCGGTTAAGGTCTACGCTTCGCCTCGATCAACATTGAGGCCCATCATGCGAACCGATTTCGAACGCTGCTACGTCACCGCGCATGGCGGCGTCGCCGTGCTGACCTTGAACCATCCCGAAAGCCTGAACGCCGCGTCGGTGTCGATGGTGCACGGCATGGCGAAGGCACTCACCCATGTCGACAAGGGCGACTTCCGCGCGCTGGTGATCACCGGCGAGGGCCGCGGCTTCTGCTCCGGCGCCAATCTCGCCGAGGCCGCGGGCAGCGAGCGCTCGACCGAGGCGAACGCGGGCGACGCGCTCGAGACCGCCTATCACCCGATGCTGCGGCGGCTGCGCGATTTCCGCCTGCCGATCGTGACCGCGGTGAACGGGGCGGCGGCCGGCATCGGCATGAGCATCGCCTTGATGGGCGACATCATCGTGGCCGCGCGTTCGGCATACTTTCTCCAGGCGTTCGCGCGCGTGGGCCTTGTCCCCGACGGCGGCTCGACCTGGATGCTGCCGCGGCTGATCGGTCTGGCGCGCGCGCGCGAGCTGTCGCTGCTGGCCGAGAAGCTCCCGGCCGAGCAGGCGCTCGACTGGGGCCTGATCAACCGCGTCTTCGACGATGCGGCGATGATGGAGGAGGCGATGAAACTCGCCAATCGCCTGGCCGAGGGACCGGCGTCGCTCGCCTTCGTGCGCAGGCTCTATTGGGACAGCCCGCACAACACCTTCGAGAGCCAGATCGACCTGGAGCGCGTGTCGCAACAGCGCGCCGGACGGACAGAAGATTTCAGGGAAGGCGTCATGGCCTTTCTGCAAAAGCGGCCGTCGAAGTTCAAAGGGAAATAACGCAAGCGACCGTCGTGTTGCGAACGGAATAACGAAGCCGTCACTTGCGCGTCATGCGGACTCTCTGTCCAAAATGGGGGAGAAGGAGCTTCCTCATGCGCAAATCCTTGTCCGTGCTTCTGGTCCTGGCCGCCGGGGTGACGTGGGCTTTAGCCGACACGCCGCAGCCGAAATTCGGCAGCTGGGGCGTCGACCTGTCGAGCATGGATAAGAGCGTCAAGCCCGGCGACGATTTCTTCGAATACGTCAACGGCGCCTGGCTCAAGACCGCGGAGATCCCGCGCGACCGCACCTCGACCGGCTCGTTCCAGAACCTGCAGATCCTGAGCGAGAACCGCATGCAGGAGATCGTGAACGACCTCGAGAAGAAGAAGCGCAAGGACCTGTCGCCGGAAGAGAAGCAGCTGCGCGATCTCTACGACGCCTATGTCGACACGGCGGGCATCGAGAAGGCGGGGCTCAAGCCTGCGCGCGCCGACCTCGCACGTTTCGCCAAGATCAAGACGCTCGACGACGTCGCCGTGGCAATGGGCGAGATCGGCAACGGCTCGGATTCGATCTTCGTCGACCGCGTTTTGCCCGATCCCAAGAATCCGAACGCCTATGTCGCGATCCTGACGCAGAGCGGACTCGGCCTGCCCGAGCGGGACTATTACCTGCGCGACGACCCCAATCTGGAGCGCGCCCGCGGCGCCTATAAGCAGTACCTGGGCAAGATGCTGTGGCTGATCGACCATGGGCAGGACGATCCCCGCGCGCTCAAGGTGTTCGAGCTCGAGAAGGCGCTGGCGCAGGTCGAATGGCCGATCGCCGAACGCCGCGACGCCAACAAGACCTACAATCCGATGACGGTGTCGGAGCTCGAGACGTTCGCGCCGGGCTTCAACTGGCGCGCCTTCTTCAAGGCGCAGGACGTGCCGGTGAGCGGCCCGGCCGGCGAGCGCAAGTTCGTCGTGCGCGAGAACACCGCCTTCCCCGCGATGGCCAAGATCTTCGCCGCCACGCCGATCGAGGTGTGGCGCGACTGGCTGACCCTGCACTATCTGCACAACATGGCGGCCTATCTTCCGGCCGATTTCGACCAGACCGATTTCGAGATGTACGGCCGCGTGCTCGGCGGCGCCGACATCAAGCTGCCGCGCAACACCCGCGGCGTGAAGCTGCTAGACGCGCGGCTCGGCCACCCGCTCGGCAAGCTTTATGTCGCGCGTTTCTTCCCGCCCGAGTCCAAGGCCAAGGTCGAGGCGCTGGTGAACAACCTGCTCAAGGCCTACGACGCCGACATCCGCGTCATCCCGTGGATGACCGAGACCACGAAGAAGCGCGCGCTCGACAAGCTGCACGCCTTCGTTCCCCATATAGGCTACCCCGACAAGTGGCGCGACTATTCGGGCCTCGTCATCAAGCGCGCCGACCTGATCGGCGACATCCATCGCTCCGACGTGTTCGAGTGGAACTATCGCCTCGCGCGCCTCGACGAGCCCGTCGACCGCAACGAATGGAACATGACGCCGCCGACGATCAACGCCTATTACACTTCGGTGTTCAACTCGATCTTCTTCCCGGCCGCGATCCTGCAGCCGCCGTTTTTCGATCCGGACGCGGACGACGCGGTGAACTATGGCGGCATCGGCACGGTGATCGGTCACGAGATCGGCCACGGCTTCGACGACCAGGGCTCGAAATACGATGGGCTAGGCATCCTGCAGAACTGGTGGAGCGACGAGGACCGCAAGGCGTTCGAGGCGCGCACCGACATGCTGGGCGCCCAGTTCGATTCCTATGAGGGCCTGCCCGGCCTGCACGTCAACGGCAAGCTGACCATGGGCGAGAACGTGGGCGACCTGTCGGGCATCAACATCGCGCTGCAGGCCTACCACATCTCGCTTCAGGGCAAGCCCGCGCCGGTGCTCGACGGCTACACCGGCGACCAGCGCTTCTTCTTGTCTTTCGCCCAGGTCTGGCGCAGCAAATACCGCGACGACCAGATGCGCCAGCAGGTGCTGTCCAACCCGCACGCGCCGCCGAAGTTCCGCGTCATCGGCGCTACCCGCAACACCGACGCGTGGTATGCGGCGTTCGACGTGAAGCCGGGAGACAAGTACTATCTGCCGCCCGACAAGCGGGTGCATCTTTGGTAAACGCACTTAACAGACCCATGCCGAACGCGCGCGGGCGCCATGCTCGCGGCGCCGTGACTTGCGCCCATCCGTGCTAAGCTTTCCTACTTCCCACCTGCCATTCCTGCCCACAACGGAGACACCTGAATGCGACGGAGTTTGATTGCGGCGGCCGGGCTCGGGCTCGCCATCACGACGGCCCATGGCGATGCGCCCAAGACCCAATACGGCACCTGGGGCGTCGACACCGCGGCGATGGACAAGAGCGTCAAGCCGGGCGACGACTACTTCATGTTCGTCAACGGCGGCTGGTACAAGACCGCCGAGATTCCGCCCGACCGCTCGTCGACCGGCTCGTTCCAGGACCTGCGCATCCTCTCCGAGAAGCGCATGCAGGAGATCGCGGCTTCGCTCGACGCCAAGCCCACCGACCAGCTGTCGCCCGAAGAGAAGAAGCTGCGCGACCTCTACGACGCCTATATGGACCAGAAGCAGATCGACGCGAACGGGTTGAAGCCGGCCGAGCACGATCTCGCCATCATCGCGGGCCTGAAGACGCACGACGACGTCGCCGCGGCGATGGGCGACCCGCGCATGCAGCTCTACAGCCCGATGTCCTTCGGCATCGGCATCAACGACAAGAACCCGAACACCTACTCGATCAACCTGGTGCAGTCCGGCCTCGGCATGCCCGACCGCGACTATTACCTGCGCGACGACAAGGAGCTCGACAAGACCCGCGCCGAGTACAAGAAGTACATGGCGGGGATGTTCGCGCTGGCCGGCATCAAGGACGGCGCCAAGCGCGCCGACGCGGTCTATGCGCTCGAACGCAAGATGGCCGAGGCCGACTGGCCCAACGCCGACCGCCGCGACGAGGACAAGATCTACAATCCCATGACCTATGGCGAACTCAAGAAGCTCGCGCCGCAATTCCCGTGGGATGCGTTCTTCAAGCCGAGCGGCCTGCCGCTGGGCCCGGGCCGCGACGACCGTCAGGTGATCGTGGCCGAGAAGTCGGCCTTCCCCAAGCTCGCCGCGATCTTCGCGGAGACCCCGGTGAGCACTTGGAAGGACTACATGACCGTCCACTACCTGCACAGCTATTCCGCGGTGCTGCCCAAGGCGATCGACGACGCCGACTTCGCCTTCTACGGCACGACGCTGTCGGGCAACACGGCGCAGCTGGCACGCGGGGCGCGCGCGGCGCATCTGCTCGACAACCTGATGGGCGAGGCGCTGGGCAAGGTCTATGTCGCCAAGTACTTCCCGCCCGAGGCCAAGGCCAAGGCGGTGGAGCTGGTGCACAACCTGCTCGAGGCCTATGCCGAGGACATCAAGACCCTGCCGTGGATGACGCCGGCCACTCGCGAAAAGGCGCTGAACAAGATCCAGCACTTCGCGATCAAGATCGGCTATCCCGACAAGTGGCGCGATTATTCGGCACTGACGATCGACCGAGGCGACCTGTTGGGTGACGTGCAGCGCGGCGGCGTGTTCGAATGGGAGCGCGAGCTCAAGCGCATCGACCAGCCGACCGACAAGAGCGAATGGGGCATGTCGCCGCCGACGGTCAACGCCTACAACAATTCGCAGTGGAACGAGATCGTGTTCCCGGCCGCGATCATGCAGCCGCCGTTCTTCGATCCCAATGCCGACGACGCGGTGAACTATGGCGGCATTGGCGCGGTGATCGGACACGAGATCAGCCACGGCTTCGACGACCAGGGCGCCAAGTTCGACTGGGACGGCGCGTTCAACAACTGGTGGTCGCCCGAGGACAAGAAGGTGTTCGAGGAGAAGACCACGGCGCTCGGCAAACAGTACGATTCCTATGAGCCCCTGCCCGGCATCCACATCAACGGCGCCTTCACCATGGGCGAGAACGTCGCCGACAATGCCGGCATCGCCATCGCGCTCAAGGCCTATCACATCTCGCTGCACGGCAAGCCCGCGCCGGTGCTGGACGGCTTCACCGGCGACCAGCGCTTCTATCTCGCCTTCGGGCAGATCTGGCGCAGCAAGATGCGCGAAGGCGCGCTGCGCCAGCAGCTGCTCTCCAACGAGCACAGCCCGGCGATGTGGCGCCCGATCGGCGCGGTGCGCAATCAGGACGAATGGTACGCGGCGTTCGGCGTGAAGCCGGGCGACAAGTTCTATCTGCCGCCCGACCAGCGCGTGCATCTTTGGTAGTCGACAGCTCTTATCCTCCCCCGCGACGCGGGGGAGGTGCCGAGCGCAGCGAGGCGGAGGGGGGCCCCCCCTCCGGCGCTGCGCGCCACCTCCCCCCGTAAACGGGGGAGGATGTAACTTTGGGGGATATCGCCATGATCAAGCTCGTTCGTCTCGCCGCGCTTTGCGCCGTCGCCTTGCCCGCTTATGCGGCCGCACCCGCGGTGCCGCCCTGGGGCGTGGACCTCTCTTACATCGACAAGAGCGTGGCGCCGGGCGACGACTTCTTCGTCTATGCGAACGGCGGCTGGCTCAAGACGGCGGAAATCCCCGCCGACCGTTCCTATGCCGGCGTCAATCTCGAGATCGACAAGGGCAACGAGGCCAAGCTGCGCGGGTTGATCGAGGACTTGCATAAGAAGACCGGGCCGACCGCGGAAGAAGTCAAGCTGCGCGATTTCTACGACGCCTTCACCAATACGGCGGCGATCGAGGCGGCGGGCCTCGCCCACGCGCAGGCCGATCTCGACCGCATCGCGGCGGTCAAGACCGCGGCGGATGTCGCGGCGATGATGGGCACGCCCGCGCTCAATCTCGACGGGCCGTACGGCATCTATCTCGGCATCGACGACAAGCACCCCGGCAACTACTCGGTCAACCTCTATCAGTCCGGCCTCGGCCTGCCCGACCGCGACTACTATCTGCGCAACGACAAGGAGATCGTCGACACCCGCGCGGCGTACAAGAAGTATCTGGCGCAGATGCTGTCCTTCACCGGCGCTGCGAACGCCGAGGCGCGGGCCGACGCGATCTTCAAGCTCGAAGAGGCGATGGCGAACGCGCATTGGCCGGCCGACGAGCGCCGCGATGCCGACAAAACCTACAATCCGATGAAGGTGTCGGACCTCGAAGGCATGGCGCCGGGCTTCCCGTGGCGCGATTTCCTTTCCGCCGCGAGCATTCCTATGGCGTCGCCCAAGGGCGAGCGCATGGTGATCGTGGCCGAGCGCTCCGCGTTCCCCAAGCTCGCGGAGATATTCAAGGCGACGCCGATCGAGGTGTGGCGTGACTACCTGACGACGCGCTACCTGCATTCCTTCGCGGCCTATCTGCCCAAGAAATTCGACGACGCCGACTTCGCGTTCTACGGCGTGGTGCTGCAGGGCAAGACCGCGCAGCTCGACCGCGCGACGCGCGGCGTGCAGCTGATCGACCGCCAGATGGGCGAGGCGCTGGGCAAGCTCTATGCGGACAAGTACTTCACACCCGACGCCAAGGCCAAGGCCGACGCGCTGGTGCACAACATGCTCGAGGCCTACCGCCAGGACATCCAGACGCTGTCCTGGATGACGCCCGCGACGCGGCAGAAGGCGCTCGAGAAGCTCGCCAAATACATGCCCAAGATCGGCTATCCCGACCATTGGCGCGATTACTCGGCGCTGACCATTGTCGCCGGCGATCCGGTCGCCGACGCCAAGGCCGCGACCCAGTTCGAATGGAACCGCGAGGTCGCGCGTCTCGACAATCCGGTCGACCGCACCGAATGGGGCATGAGCGTTCCGACCAACAACGCCTACTACAATCCCACCCTCAACGAGATCGTGTTCCCGGCCGGCATTTTGCAGCCGCCGTTCTTCGACGCGGGCGCCGACGACGCGGTGAACTACGGCGAGATCGGCGCCACGATCGGCCACGAGATCAGCCATGGCTTCGACGATCAGGGCTCGAAATACGACGGCAACGGCGTGTTGCAGAGTTGGTGGACCGACGCGGACCGCAAGAACTTCGACGCGCGCACCACGGCGCTGGCGGCGCAATACGACCAGTACGAGCCGCTGCCCGGCCTGCACATCAACGGCAAGCTGACCTTGGGCGAGAACATCGCCGACGTCGCCGGCCTGGTGATCGCCTACAAGGCCTATCACATCTCGCTGCACGGCAAGCCCGCGCCGGTCTTGAACGGGCTGACCGGCGACCAGCGCTTCTACATCGCCTATTCGCAGAGCTGGCGCGAGAAGAACCGCGATGCCATCCTGCGCGCGCGATTGTTGTCGAACCCGCACAGCCCGGCCAGCTATCGCGTCAACGGCGTGGTGCGCAACGACGACGGCTGGTACGCCGCGTTCCGCATCAAGCCGACGGACAAGTACTATCTGGCGCCGGACAAGCGCGTGCGTCTTTGGTGACGTTTGTTCTTCGACGTCGTGTGGGGTGAGCTGGCTGCGACCTTGAGCGCCGCCTGCGCCCATTCGGCCAGCTCGTCGGGATCGTCATAGAGGCGGTCGGGCAGCGAGAACCAGGTCGTCACGATCGTCTCGCCGCCTTTCTCGAAGGTGAAGGGTTTGGCTTTCTCCGCGAGAAACGCCTTGCGCGTCTTCTCGTCGGTCTTGAAATAGATGACGTCGTCGAAGACCAAGCCGATCATGACGGCCCCGGCATAGAGACCTTCGCCGCCGAAGAAGCGCTTCGCCTTGATCGGCCCGAACGACGCGAACAGGTCGTCGTAGCGGCCCTTCACGATCAGACTTCCGCCGGCTTGATCGACACGCTCTCGCCGCAGCCGCACGCCGCCGTCTGGTTCGGGTTGTTGAACACGAACCGCGCGCCGAGCTTCTCGCGCACGAAATCCATCTCGGTGCCGATCAGGAACAGGATCGCCTTGGGTTCGATGAATATCTTGACGCCCTTGTCCTCGACGATCTCGTCGAGCGGCGCCGCGCTTTCCGCATAATCCATCGTGTAGCTCATGCCGGCGCAGCCGCCGTTGGTCACGCCGACGCGCACGCCCTGGTACTTGCCTTCGGCGCTCTCCATGATCTCGCGGATTCGCGCGGCGGCGGCATCGCTCAATCGAACGGCTTTGGGTCTTTCGCGACGGGGTTTGGTTGTCGTTTCCATGATCAGAACATGTTCAGTTCGAGTTTGGCCTCTTCGCTCATCGCTTCCGGCGTCCACGGCGGATCGAAGGTCAGGTTCACCGTCACCTTGCCGATGCCGTCCACGGTCTCGAGCGCGCTCTGCACCATGCCCGGCATCTCGCCCGCCACCGGGCAGTTGGGCGCGGTCAGGGTCATGTCGACGGCGACATCCTTGTTGTCGGCGACGTCGACCTTATAGATAAGCCCGAGCTCGTAGATGTCCACCGGGATCTCCGGATCGTAGACGGTCTTGAGCGCGGTGACGAGCTTGGCGGTGAAGTCCTTGAGCTCCTCGGGCGGCAGCGCGGACTCGGTATTCATGATCCGCCCTCCAATGCCGACTTCATCGTGTGCCAAGCGAGCGTCGCACATTTGACGCGCATCGGGAACGCGCTCACGCCGGCCATCACCTCCAGCTGCTCGCGGTCGTCGCCGGTCAGCTCGGTCGCCTCGCCCTTCACCAGATGCAGGAAGCCGCCCATCAGCTTCTCGGCTTCCTCGACAGTGCGGCCCATCAGCATCTCGCTCATCAGCGAGGCCGAAGCCTGGCTGATCGCGCAACCCTTGCCTTCAAACGTGATGTCGGCGATGCGGTCTTGCGCGTCGAGCACCAGATAGATCTTCACCCGGTCGCCGCAGAGCGGATTGTGGCCCTCGCCGCTATGCGTCGCCTCGGGCAACGGCCCATAATGGCGCGGATGGCGCGAGTGATCGAGGATCACGTCCTGGTAAAGCTCGCGCAGTGAATCGTCCATCGTACTCAACCCAAAATCTTCCGTGCTTTGGCGAGAGCGTCGATCAGCACATCGACCTCGTCGCGCGTGTTGTAAAGCGCGAACGAGGCGCGCGTCGTCGATGCCGTGCCGAAGCGTTCCATCAGCGGCTGCGCGCAGTGGTGGCCTGCGCGCACCGCCACGCCCTCGCGGTCGAGGATGGTGGCGAGGTCGTGCGCATGCATGCCTTCGGTCTCGAAGGACAGGATCGCGCCCTTCCCCGGCGCATCGCCGACGACGCGCAGCCAGTTGAACTCTGCGACCCGTGCGCGCGCATACGTATAGAGGCCGTGCTCGTGCGCTTTCACCGCCGCGCGGTCGAAGGCGGAGAGATAGTCGATCGCCGCCGCCAGCCCGACGCTCTCGATGATCGCCGGCGTCCCCGCCTCGAAGCGCGCCGGCGGATCGGCATAGGTAACGTTGTCGCGGCTGACCTCGCGGATCATCTCGCCGCCGCCGTTGAACGGCCGCATGGATTTGAGATGCGCGCGCTTGGCATAGAGCGCGCCGATGCCGGTCGGGCCATAGAGCTTGTGGGCCGTGATGCAATAGAAATCGACATCGAGGTCGCGCACGTCGACGACCTCGTGTACCGCGCCCTGGCAACCGTCGGCCAGCACCGGAACGCCCTTTTCATGCGCGCGGGCAACGATCTCCTTCAGCGGCGACACGGTGCCGAGCACGTTCGACATGTGCGACACCGCGACCAGCTTCGTTCTGGGCCCGATGGCGGCGTCGACCGCCTCCGCATCGAGCGAACCGTCGTCGGCCACGTCGACCCAGCGCAGCACGGCGCCGTGGCGCTCGCGCAGGAAATGCCACGGCACGATGTTGGAATGATGCTCCATCACCGACAGAACGATCTCATCACCCGGTTGGATGCGGGGCGCGGCCCAGGAATAGGACACGAGGTTGATTGCCTCGGTGCCGCCCTTGGTGAAGACGATCTCGTCCGTATGCTGAGCGTTCAGGAAGCGGCGCACGGTCTCGCGCGCGGCCTCGTAGCGCTCGGTCGAGGCGGCGGAGAGGAAGTGCACGCCGCGATGAACGTTGGCATACTCGGCGGAGGCGAAATCGCGCATCGCGTCCAGCACCTGGCGCGGCTTCTGCGCCGAGGCGGCGTTGTCGAGATAGACAAGCCTACGGCCGTAGACTTCGCGGGAGAGAATCTCGAAATCGGCACGCGCGGCCTGGACGTCGAACACGGTCTTGACGGGAGCGTTCATAGCGCCTCCTCGACCGGCGCCCACAACAGCGCGCGCAGGTCGTCGCGCACGCCGTCGAAGGCCTCGCCCAGGAAAGCGCGGATGAGCAGGCCGCGCGCTTCGTCTTCGCCGATGCCGCGGGCGCGCAGATAGAACAGCGAATCCGCATCCAGGTCGCCGACCGCAGCACCATGGGCGCATTTGACGTCGTCGGCGAAGATTTCGAGCTCGGGCTTGAGGTCGGCCTCGGCGCGCTCGTCGAGCAACAGCGCCTTGGCGGTCTGGCGGCTGTCGGAGCCGTCGGCGCCCTCGGCGACCGTGATCTTGCCCTGATAGGCCGCGCGCGCGCGGCCAGCCGCGACGTGCTTGAAGAGCTGCGTGCTCTCCGTGTCGCCGTGCGCGTGGATGATGTGCGTCGTGACGTCGGCATGCGCGCCGTCGAGCACCGTGACGCCGGAGAGATGCGCCGATGCGCCCTCGCCGTTCAGCGCTATTCTGAGCTCCAGTCGCGACAGCTCGGAGCCGAAATGGGAGGCATGCAGCCGGTATGTGCCGCGTGCCGCGACGGTCGCGTTCACGTCTTCGATGCGCACGCCGCGGCTAAAGCGCGCGATGCGCACGTGGGTAAACACGGCGCCCTCGCCGACCGTCACATCCAGCCCGATGTTCTGGAAGCCGTCGCCTTCGGCGGTTTCGATGTAGTCCAATGTGGCGCCCGGCTCGACCACGAGGCGCACGCGTGCCTGGCCTGGCGTGGCGAAGTTCACGCGCACCCTGCCCGCCTTCGCGACGCGTAGACCGAAGCCCGCATCGGCAAACGCCAGCGACGCCTCGCCCATCGCGCCCGCGAAGCCGCCATCGTGAAAGTCGATCGGTTCGGTGCCATCGGTCTCGAGCGTCCACTGCGCCGCAGCCGCCGACGTGACCTGATCGGCATCGACGGCCGACTTCAGGTCGGAATACTTCCACGCTTCGACGCGCCGGTGCGGCACGCCGCGCTCGCGGAATTCCTCGGCGGCTTTTGCGCGAAGCGCGTTCATGCCGCGTCCTTCACGATCTGCTCGTAGCCTTTGGCTTCGAGCTCGAGCGCCAGCTCCTTGCCGCCCTCCTTGACGATGCGCCCCGCCGACAGAACATGGATCTTGTCCGGCACGATGTAGTCGAGCAGGCGCTGGTAATGGGTGATCACCAGCATCGCGCGGTCGGGCGAGCGCAGTGCATTCACGCCTTCGGCCACCAGGCGCAGCGCGTCGATGTCGAGGCCGGAATCGGTTTCGTCCAAAACGGCCAATGACGGCTCGAACAGCGACATCTGGAGGATCTCGAGGCGCTTCTTCTCGCCGCCGGAGAAGCCCACGTTCAGCGCGCGCTTGAGCATCTCTTCCGAGACGCGCAGCTCGGCCGCCTTGCCGCGGACGCGCTTGAGCACGCTCATCGCGTCCAGCTCCTTCTCGCCGCGCGCGCGGCGCTGTGCATTGAGCGCGGTCTTCAGGAACGTGAGCGTGGTGACGCCCGGGATCTCGACCGGATACTGCATCGCCAGGAACACGCCTTTCGCGGCGCGCTCTTCGGGCGACAACGCGTTCAGGTCCTCGCCCTTATAGCTGATCGAACCTTGCGTGATCTCATAACCGGCGCGACCCGCGAGCACATAGGACAAGGTCGACTTGCCCGAGCCGTTCGGCCCCATGATCGCGTGCACCTCGCCCGCGTTCACGGTGAGGCTGAGGCCTTTGAGGATATCTTTGCCGCCGACCGCGGCGTGGAGGTTCCTGATCTCAAGCATCTTTCTCGCCATCCCAATAGTCCGCCGGCGTCAGGCGGCCGCGCTGTGTGAAGGTCGCGCTGCCATACATGACGCCCTTGGCGCCGACGCGCATGCTGATCTTTCCCGAGTCCGGATATTCGACGAGGTCGGCGGCGGGGTTGTTCGACAAGCCCAGATAACGCAGCTCCTCCAACCCCGTATTGCGGAGCTGATGCGCAGCGCCGCCCGCCGGCGCGCCGAGGCAATCGCCCGCGCGCACGGCAATGCGCTTGTCGCCGATGCGATATTCGCCTTCGCCCGCGATGATGTAGAACATCTCGTCGCAGCCGTGATGGCGATGATACGGCCCCGCCGTCTTGCCGGGCGGCACGATGTGCAGCATGCAGCCGAGCACGTCGAGGCCCAGCGCCAGGCCGATCTCGCCGGTCTGCCACGAGAAGCGTTCGCCATGGCCGTTTTGATCGAGCGCGATGTCGGCGATGTTGACGACTTCCTTCATCCCACGCTCCCCTCGAGGCTGATGCCGACCAGCTTCTGCGCCTCGACCGCGAACTCCATGGGGAGCTGCTGGAGGACCTCCTTGCAGAAGCCGTTGACGATCAGCGCCACCGCCTCTTCCTGGCCGATGCCGCGCTGGAGGCAATAGAACAGCTGGTCGTCGGCGATCTTGGACGTCGTCGCCTCGTGCTCGATGCGCGCGGTCGGATTGCGGCTCTCGATATAGGGCACGGTGTGCGCGCCGCACGTGCCGCCGATCAGCAGCGAGTCGCATTGCGTGTAGTTGCGCGCGTTGGCGGCCTTCGGATGCACGCTGACCAGCCCGCGATAGGTGTTCTGCGCTTTGCCGGCGCTGATGCCCTTGGAGATGATGCGCGAGCGCGTGTTCTTGCCCAGATGGATCATCTTGGTGCCGGTGTCGGCCTGCTGATAGTTGTTGGCGATGGCGATGGAGTAGAACTCGCCCACCGAATTGTCGCCGCGCAGGATGCAGCTCGGATATTTCCAGGTGATCGCCGAGCCGGTCTCGACCTGGGTCCAGCTGATCTTGGAGTCGCGGCCGCGGCAATCGCCGCGCTTGGTGACGAAATTGTAGATGCCGCCGAGGCCGTTCTCGTCGCCGGGATACCAGTTCTGCACCGTGGAGTATTTGATCTCGGCGCCGTCGAGCGCGACCAGCTCGACCACGGCGGCGTGCAGCTGGTTCTCGTCGCGCTTGGGCGCGGTGCAGCCTTCGAGATAGCTGACATAGGCGCCCTCGTCGGCGATGATGAGTGTGCGCTCGAACTGGCCGGTCTCGGACGCGTTGATGCGGAAATAGGTCGACAGCTCCATCGGGCAGCGCACGCCCTTGGGCACATAGACGAACGTGCCGTCGGAGAACACCGCCGAGTTCAAGGTGGCGAAGAAATTGTCGGTGACGGGCACGACGCTGCCCAGGTACTTCCTCACCAGGTCGGGATAGTCGCGGATCGCTTCCGAGATCGGGCAGAAGATCACGCCGGCGTCGTTGAGCTTCTCTTTGAACGTGGTCGCCACCGACACGGAATCGAACACCGCGTCGACCGCGACGCCGGCGAGCAGCTTCTGCTCGGACAGCGGGATGCCCAGCTTGTTGTAGGTCTCGAGCAGCTTGGGATCGACCTCATCCAGGCTCTGCTTGGCGGGCGTGTTCTTGGGCGCCGCGTAGTAATAGGCGTTCTGGTAGTCGATCTTGGGATAGTGCACGCGCGCCCAGACGGGCTCGCGCATCTGGACCCAGCGGCGGAACGCGTCCAGGCGCCATTCCAGCATCCATTCGGGCTCGTTCTTCTTGGCGGAGATGAAGCGCACCGTGTCTTCGTTCAGGCCTTTCGGCGCGCGCTCCATCTCGATGTCGGTGACGAAGCCGTATTTGTACTTCTCACCGAGCTCGGAGACTTTCTCGCGGGTTTCGACGGCAGCCATCACGCGGCCTCCCGGCGGGCGATCAGGCGCGCGATCGATGCGCGCGCGGCATCGACGTCGACCCGCAAGGTATTCCAGCCGAGGCTCACGCGCAGCGCACAGCGCGCCAGCTCGTCGGGCACGCCCATCGCTTCCAGCACGTGCGACTGCTTGACCTTGCCGGACGAGCACGCTGCGCCGGAGCTCACCATCACGCCATCGAGATCGAGCGCCATCAACGATGTTTCCGCGGCGATGCCCGGCAGCGCGAAACACGACGTGTTGGGCAACCGTGGTGCGACTCTGCCGAAGATGGTGGCCGATGCGGGAAGGCCGGCTTCAAAGCGGGCGCACAGTTCAAGCGACATCGGCTTCCACGCAGCGGCCGCGGCGCCGAAGCCCGCGATGCCCGCCACGTTCTCGGTACCGGCGCGAAGCCCGCGCTCCTGCCCGCCGCCGAGAAGTTGCGCCGCGAACGGCGCGTCGTCGCGGACGATCAGCGCGCCGACACCTTGCGGGCCGCCGATCTTGTGTGCCGACAGCGAGACATAGGACGCGCTGGGATAACGGCCCGGCATCTGCACCGCATCGACGAAGACGAGGCCGCCGAGGCTGTCCACGGGCTGGATCACGCCGGTCTCGTTGTTGGCAGCCTGCACCGCGATCAGCGCGCGGCCTTTGCCTTCGTTCAATGTGGTCGAAGAGAGGTCGACGATGCCGTCCGCGGTCACCGGAATGGTTTCCAGACGCAGGCCCGGAATGCGTTCGGCCAGCGCCGCCGCCGTCTTCAGCACGCTGTCATGCTCGACTGCAGAGACGAACAGCCGCGTGATGCGCTCGCCCGCTTCCAGCGCGCCTTCTATCGCGCCGCGGAGCGCCAACGCGTTGGCTTCGGTGCCGCCGCTGGTGAAGATGACGTTGGACGGCGCCACGCCCATCAAGCCGGCCACCTGCTCGCGCGCCTCTTCGACGAGCTTGCGCGCCGCGCGGCCTGCTCCGTGTACGGACGAAGGGTTGCCGCCGACCGACAAGGCACGCTCCATCGCGGCCCTTGCTTCGGGCCTCAAAGGCGACGACGCGTTGTGATCGAGATAATGCATCAGGCGGCGGCCTGTCTTTCGCCAGCCTGTCTTTCGCCTTGGCGTTCGCAAGGATGGGCGCGGCCGAGCACGCGCTTCTCGACCACGTCGCCCAGCGACACCGACGACAGGAACACGTGGATTTGGCGGCCGAGTTCTTCCCACAGATCGTGCGTCACGCAGCGCTGGCCGGACGCGGTGCAGCCCTTCGGCGACCCCGCGCGGCAGCGCGTGGCAGTAATCGGTTCGTCGACCGCGACGATGATGTCGGCGACGCGGATCTCGCCCGACGGCCGGCTCAGGCGGTAGCCGCCGCCCGGTCCGCGCACGCTTTTCACCAGCCCGCCGCGGCGCAGCTTGGCGAACAGCTGCTCGAGATAGGAGAGCGAAATCTCCTGGCGCTGGGCGATGTCGGCCAGCGACACCGGCCGGGCGCCCTGTTCGTGCGCCGCCAGGTCGGCCATCGCCATGACGGCATAGCGTCCTTTGGTACTGAGCCTCATTGTCGGTCCCTTGGCGCGTTTTCCTTGCTTCCTGCGAGGGGCTTTGGTGTAAAAGCTTGAACCCGCGCAAGAATCCTTCCATCCGGATATAGATTTCCCTAGTACCATGGTCAAGTATTGAGCTGGAAATGAACCAAAAACACGCTAAGTACTTGAAATATAATGGTTTAAGGGTCCCGCCCAAATCCGAGCAAAGCCCCCATGCCTGACATCATCCTGCCAGGCCCCGCGGGGCGCATCGAAGCCCGCTACCAGCGCCAGAAAGCCCCCGGCGCGCCCATGGCGCTGGTGCTGCACCCGCACCCCCAGTTCGGCGGCACGATGAACAACCCCCTGGTCTACGACCTCTTCCACATGTTCCACGGGCTCGGTTGCACGACGGTGCGGTTCAATTTCCGCGGAGTGGGACGCAGCCAGGGCACGTTCGACAGCGGCGCGGGCGAGCTCTCCGACGCGGCCGCGATCCTGGACTGGATGAACACGCTCTATCCGAACCCGTCGCATGTCTGGGTCGCGGGCATCTCGTTCGGCGCCTGGATCGGTATGCAGCTCCTGATGCGCAGGCCTGAGATCACCGGCTTCGTCTCCATCGCGCCGCCGGCCAGCATGTACGACTTCGCGTTCCTGGCGCCCTGCCCGGCCTCGGGCCTGATCGTGCACGGCACCAAGGACCAGGTCGTCCCCGAGGTCGACGTGCAGAAGCTGGTCGACCGGCTGACCGCGCAGAAGGGCATCAAGATCACCTACAACAAGGTCGACGGCGCCAACCACTTCTTCGACAAGCACGAGGCCGACGTCGTCGAGGTGGTGAAGGAATACGTCTCGCGCATCATGAGCTCGCCGCGGGTCGGGCGATGAAGCTTCATGGCGCAGCGATCGCTTGCGCCGCCCTGCTGACGGCGCAGACGCCGTTGCCACGGCAGGTACAGACCGTCGCGCACCCTTCGTTCTCCGTCTGCCGCAACCACACGCTTCCCGCCGAGACGCGCGTCAAGAGCTGCCGCGCGGTGCTCGATAGCAGTGCGGACGGCGGCGACCACGCCGGCGCGGCGCATGCGGCGCTGGGCTTCGCGCTGGCCCAGGAAGGCAAGCTGGACGACGCCAGGCGCGAGATGGACTTGGCCATAGAATTGCAGCCCAACGTCTGGCAGATCTGGGACAATCGCGGCGTCGTGCTGGCGGCTTCGCGCGACTATGTCGGCGCGCTCGACAACTACACCAAGGCGATCGCGAAATGGCCGGGTCAGGCGGCGCTGTTCCTCCAGCGCGGCTTGATCAGTCTCACCATGGATAAGCTCGGCGATGCGCTCGCCGACCTCGACCGTGCCATCGATCTGGATCCCAACGATCCTTTTTCGACCGAGATCCGCATCACCGTTTATCTGCGCCTGCGCCGCTATGACGACGCGATCCACGCGCTGAAAGCGGTCGACGTTTTGGAGGAAGACCCCGGCGGCGCCGCGAACGAGCGCTGCTGGGTGCGCGCGGTGGCCGATCGCGAGCTCGACGTCGCCATGGCGGACTGCGACGCGGCGGTCAAGGCCGCGCCCACAAAGGCGAACCGGCTCGACTCCCGCGCGCTGGTGCATCTCCGGTTGAAGCAGTTCAAGGACGCGCTCGCCGACTACGACGCTGCTATTGCAGCCCCGCCGATTGCGCCGAGCACATTCTATGCCCGCGGCGTCACCAAGCTGCGCCTCGGCGATGCGGCCGGCGGGCGTGCCGATATCGACGCGGCGAACAAGCTCGATCCGGCCATCGCGGTGGCGATGGCGGAGTTGAACATCGTGCCTTAGCATCATCCTTCGAGGCCCGTCGCGTCATGCTGAGGTGCGTTGCAAAGCAACGCCTCGAAGCACGCGACGGGCACCTCAGGATGACGAAATGCCTTAGCGTTTCGTCAGCACCATCTCCGCGAAGGTGGTCCACGCGCCTGAAGCGTTCTTCTGCGTCATGGTCCAATGCCATTGCTTGCCGTCCCAGCGGAACGCGGTTCGGAACGGGCCGTCGGGATATTCGAAGGTGAAGACCACCGCGTCGCCGTCGCGCTTGCCGAGCCCAAGGTCTCCGACCAGCGCCCGCCGAACACGTCGATCCAATGCGCGACATAGCGCTCGCTGGTGTTGTCGTAGCCGATCATCGGCATGGCTTCGTAGCCGCCGGCCTTGTCGACCTCGTGGATGCGCAGGAACTGATGGTTCATCACCCATTCGACGTCGACATCGTGCGTCGCCGGGCGGCCCACCATCGTGCCGCTCAAGGTCCAATGCCCGACCATCTTGTCGAGCAGCGGATCGTTCATCGGAATGCCCTCGCCGTCGAGCGCGGCCGCAGCCGGTGTCGTTGCGAGAACGAATGCAATAATCGCTGCACGTATCGTCATGGCTTGTGGAACCTCCCCCCGCTCATCGGCTCGGCGACGCCGGTCGTGGTCGGCAGGCTGAGCGGAAGGCCCTTGCGCGAGCGCGCGGCCAGATAAGCGAACGCCTCGGCCTCGATGAAGTCGCCGCGCCAGCTCGCGTCCTCGGCGGAGAGCACCGGCGCGTTCACCCGCGCGCGCAGCTCGTCCATCAGCTTCGGGTTCAGCCGCCCGCCCCCCATCACGATCCAGGTGGTCGCGGGCTCGGGGAAGTGCTCGCGGGCGCGTGCGATGGCGGCGGCGGTGAAGGCTGTCAAGGTGGCCGCCCCGTCTTCGGGGCTCAAGTGAGCCACCGCGTCGGTCGTGAAGTCCATGCGGTCGAGCGATTTCGGCGGCACGCGCGCGAAGAAGTCGTGGTCGAGCATATAGGTCAGCGTCTCGTCGCAGACCTTGCCGCGCCGCGCCAGCGCGCCATCCGCGTCGACGGGCTTGCCGGTATGGCGATGGGCCCAGTCGTCGATCGGCGCATTGCCCGGTCCGGTGTCGAAAGCGAGCACCTCGCTGGTGCCGACATAGGTCACATTGGCGACGCCGCCGATATTGATCATCGCGATGGGCGGGGTGAGCGCCTTCGCCTCGCGCACCAGCGCGGCGTGATAGAGCGGCACCAGCGGCGCGCCCTGCCCGCCCGCCTTCACGTCGGCGCTGCGGAAATCGTTCACCACCGCGATGCCCGTGAGCTTGGCCAAGAGCGCGCCGTCGCCGATCTGCCACGTCCAGCGTTCGCCGGGGCGGTGCAGGATGGTCTGGCCGTGGAAGCCGATCAGGTCGATCTGCGCGGCGCTCAACCCAGCTTTGCCCAGCAGCGCGCGCACGGCCTGCGCGTGCGCCTCAGTCAATTGCCGCTCTGCGTCGCGGATGGAATGCGGCACGGGCCTGCCGGCCGCCACGTCGCGCGCGTCGTCCAGCGCCTTGCGCAGCAGCGCGCGCGTGTCGCGGTCGTAGGGCAGCGTCAGCGCGGGGCCGGGCACGGCCACGCCCTCGCCGTCGGTCTCGACCAGGGCGGCGTCGATGCCGTCGAGCGAGGTGCCGCTCATCAAGCCTATGACTTTAAGAACGTCCGCCATCCGTGCTACACACCCGGCCCGTTTCGAGGTCCTTATACCATGTCCGCCGCGCACACGTTCCGCTCCGAGTTCCTGCGCATTTTCGTGGAGCGCGGCGCCTATTACGACTGTTCGGCACCTGAGGACCTCGACGCCCTGTTCGCCAAGGAGCGTGTCACCGCCTATATCGGCTTCGATTGCACCGCGCCTAGCCTGCACGTCGGCAGCCTGGTGCAGCTCATGACACTGCGCCGGCTGCAGCAGGCCGGTCACCGGCCGATCCTTCTGATGGGCGGCGGCACGACCAAGGCCGGCGATCCGTCGGGCAAGGACGAGACGCGCCTGCTGCTGACGCCGGAAAAGATCGAGGAGAACAAGAACGCCATCGTCGCGGGCGTGCGCCACCTGCTCAAGTTCGGCGACGGCCCGACCGACGCCATCCTGGTCGACAATGCCGAATGGCTCGACAGGCTCGAATACATCGCGTTCCTGCGCGAGGTCGGCAGGCATTTCTCCGTCAACCGCATGATGACGATGGAGAGCGTGAAGCTGCGCCTCGAGCGCGAGCAGCCGCTGTCGTTCCTCGAGTTCAACTACTCGATCATGCAGGCTTACGACTTCGTCGAGCTCTACAAGCGCTACGGCTGCCGGCTGCAGTCGTCGGGCTCGGACCAGTGGGGCAACGTCGTGAGCGGCATCGACCTGGGGCGGCGGATGGAGAACGTCCAGCTCTTCGGGCTGACCACGCCGCTGATCACCACCGCCTCGGGCGCCAAGATGGGCAAGACGGTGGCGGGCGCGGTATGGCTCAACGCCGACCTCGTGAGCCCTTACGACTACTGGCAGTTCTGGCGCAACACCGAGGACAAGGACGTCGGAAGGTTCCTGAAGCTGTTCACCGACCTCTCGCTGGACGAGATCGCGCGCCTCGAAGCGCTGCGAGGCGCCGAGTTGAACGAAGCCAAGAAGATCCTCGCCACCGAAGCGACCGCGATCCTGCACGGGCGCGCCGCGGCGGACGCGGCGGCCGAAACGTCACGCAAGGCGTTCGAAGAGGGTGTCGGCGCGGCCGCGGGATTGCCGACCTTCGAGATCGCGCGCGACAAGCTCAGCGGCAACGGCATGGCAGTGACCGCGCTCGCGCACATGGCGGGGCTGACCTCGTCGAGCAGCGAAGCGCGCCGCCAGATCGAAGGCGGCGGACTGCGCCTCAACGACAAACCGGTCGGCGATGTCAAAGCGGTGGTTAGCGAACGCGACTTGAACGACGGCGTGTTGAAACTCTCGGTTGGGAAGAAGAAGCATATCTTGATAAAAGTTGTGTAGTCGGCTATAAACTAAGTATGAGCGATTTGCTGACCGAAGCCGAGGTAACCGAAGCGCGCGAGCTCCGCCTGGAAGCGATGCATCTGCAGGAGATGCAGGACAATCCGCTCGACGCGGAACAGATCGCCATGTTCGAGCTGTTCGAGCGCGAGCGCTGGTCGCACGAGCGACGTATCGCGCATCTAGCCGAACGGGCGAAGGCCAGAGCCAAGACTTCGCTCGCAGCTGAATGAGCGAGGACCCGTACGTCTATCCAGGCACGGTCGTCCTCATCAACAAGTTCGGAATTCGCGATGAAGACGCGCTTGAGGTCACCGAACGCGAGTATGCCACGCAACGGATTTCACAAGGCGTTCCATCCGGCAACTTCGACCTCGCCCATCTCTGCGCCATCCATCGCCACCTGTATCAAGACGTCTACAACTGGGCCGGCAAAGTCCGGACCATCAACATCGCCAAGGGCGGCAACATGTTCAGGCCGCGCTTCATTGCGACCGGCATGGCGAATGTCCACGGCCGCCTGGTCGAGAAGCGTTCCTGACCGGACTGTCTCCCCGTGACTTCGCAATCGAAGCCGGCGCCGTCATCGGCGACGTGAACCACTGCCATCCGTTCCGTGAAGGCAACGGCCGCACGCAGCTGCAATACCTCAAGCAGCTCGCCGGCCGCGCGGGTCATCCGATCGACATGACGAAGCTCGATCCGGCGCACTGGCGCGCGGCCTCGCTCGCGGCGCACAACGCCGACTACGAGCCGATGGCGCAGTGCATCGCCGGCGCGGTTCACCGAAAATAATTTCGCCCAGCCCCCTTGACACCCTGGGTTGCCGTCACCACCTCCAACCAGGAATAGTGGAGGATCGCGGCATGCGTGGCGCCTGCGGGCGCTCGGAATTCCAACGCGAGCATACAGGATAAGGGTGCGCCCTCGCGTGCACCCGTGCGGAGTCGAGGGGGATCATTGCGATTCTCGAACATCCGTGGTGAAGCGACAGTGCCTGTTCGTCGCGCCGTGAAACGCGCTTCGGGCCGGCCGGCTGGAGCTTCTGGACCTGACGACGGGTTCCGCAGGGCGCGTGCTTTTTCGCCTCGCGGAGCCCGTTTTCTTTGGGCGCGCTATTTCGGCTTTGGCGCCGGCGCAACCGGCTGCGGCGGCGGATCGAGCGCCGGCGGCGCGGCCGGCACCGCCGCGGGCTGCTGTGCCTGCACGTTCGAGGGCGGCTGGTTCGATGGTGCTTGGGCGGCCTTGGGGATGTTGCCCTCGAAGATGCGCCGCAAGATTCCCGGCGCCAAGATCGACAGCGGGTTGACGCTGACGTCGGGCCGGTCCGCATTGCCCGAGATCGAATAGGTCACGCCGAAGATGCCTTCGCCCTGCTTGCCGACCAGCACCTGGCCGACCAGCGGCACGTTGCCCAGAAAGCTGTTGAGGCCGAACAGCGGCGCCAGCGTCCCCTTGATCGCGATCACGTTCTTCGGCCGGTCGATATAGCCGTCGGCGGTGAAGCCGACCGCGGGGCCGGTGGCGCGCGCGCCGTTGATGCCGATCACGCCGTTCTTCGACGAGAACGGCGCGTCGAGCTTGTCGACGGCGATGCCCTGGCCCTGCATCAAATTGATCATGCCGTCGAGCGAGCCGGCGGCGAACAGGCGCGTCAGGAACGGCTGGTTCAGGATCTTGAAGTCGCGCAGGCTGAGCTTGCCTTGATAGTCCGGCCCGTCGGCCGTGCCGGGCAAGGTCGCGTTGAGCTCTATCTTGCCGCCGCGCAGGCTCGAGAAGCCGAACAGACCCTTGGACAGAAGCCCCAGATCGCTGCTCGCGAAGCTGAGCTTGCGCGCGCCCTCGCCGCCGGTGATCTCGCCGGTGACGGTGGCGTTCTTGCCGAGCGTGCCGTTCAGCATCAGCGACGACGGTCTGTCGCCCACCCCCGCGACGTCGAGCGCGAAGGGCGCGACGGCGATGTTCTCGCGCAGCACCATGCGATCGAGCCGCGCGCTGATCTTGAACGGGCCTTCGAGCGTGGTGTCGTTGTCGTTGGCGGCGCTGTTGCTGCCGCCGCGGCTGGCGAGCTTGGTGCCGTCGAGCGATTTGCCGCGCACCGAGATCTCGGTGCCGGCGGGGCCGCGCGTCATCGTGAAGGCGAAATCGTCGATGGCGCCGAACTTGATCTGCGGGAAGGCGATCTGGCTCAAATGCCCGTCCTTGTCGAACGTCGCGGAGCCGTTGGCGGTGACGCCGGGGCCTGAGATGCGCATGGTCTCGGAGCGGATGGTGCTCGCCGGCCCGAACACGGCGCTCACCTTCGCCGAGGTCGGGAAGCCTGCCGGCTTGTTCAGCCCGATGAGATCGAGGGTCAAGGTCGCCGGCGTCAAATCCATGTTCATGTCGGCGGAGAGGATCGCGCCGCGGTGGCCGGTGACCGTCGCGTTGACGTTCGCGGGGCCTTTCAAGAAATCGCCGGCGCGGAAGTTCAGCGCCTCGCGCCCGCCGTCGTCGAGCGTGCCCTTCACCGCGATGCGCGTCGTGACCGGGTCCTTGGTGCGGAAGTCCTCGGTCCAGTCGAGCGTGAGGCGCGAGTCCGCCAACGCGCCCGTGCCGGCGGCGTGCAGCTTGGCGTTGTCGATGTCGAAGGCCATGGTGCCGTCGGTCAGCTTGGCGTGCTCGCCGATCGGGAAGACGAAGCCGGTGACCTGCGCCTTGATCGCGATGGCGACGTCGTCGACGTTCAAGTTCTTGCGCATCGGCAGGCGGAAGCTCATGTCGAGCGCAGCCATGCCTTTGGTCTCGCCGATGTCGATGCCGAAGCGGGTGGGATAGTTGAGCGGCTTCTTGTCGACGAGCGTGAGCACGTCTTGCATCGAACCGCTCACCTTGGCGGTGAACTCGCCGGGGGCCGCGGGCACGTGCAGGTTGGCGATCACCGCACGGGCCCCGTTCAGCGCGAGCGGCCCGATGCGGCCGGACTGGATGTCGGCGCTGAAGGTATCGCCGGTGAGCGTGGCGGTGCCTTTGATCTGGGTGATGTGGGTAAGGCCCGTGATGTAGTTCGCCTCCGCGCCATTGACCGGCACGGTCATCTTGAGCGCGCCTTCGGGCAGCACCGTCTCGTCGAGCAGACCTGCCGGGAAATGCGCCTCGAACGGGATCGGGCCCAAGGTGCCGGCCGCCATGTTGGCGTCGATCCAGGCGCGCGCACCGCGGCCCACCTGCAGCGGCCAATAGCGCAGCAGGTCGCGCACGCCGATGGTCGAGATTTGCCCCTTTAGCTCGACCGCCGGCGCCTTGCCGGTGACGAGCGTGATAAGGCCCGAGACCTGCGCGGTGAGCGGCCCGCCCGCGATCTCGGCACGCTCGATCTGGATGTCCTTGGTCGCGGTCAGATACGAGCCGCGCAGCGCGATGCTGCGCAGCGACACCGGTCCCGCCGTGACTCCCGGCATGTTGAGCGCGATCTTGTCGAAGCCCGCATCGACGCCGATGCGGGTGAGCGCGCCGGCGGAGTCCTTCACGAAATCGGCCTTGCCGGTCAGATGGGCGCTGGCGCCCGCTGCATCCAGCGTGCCGTCGTCGATCAGCAGGCGGTTGGAGACGCCGTCATAGCGCGCCGCGACCTGGATGCGGTGGACTTGCAGCGGTCCATGCAAAAGGCCCGGCACGGCGAGCGCGCCGTGCGCGTCGACGCCGAAATCCGCGTTCACCAGATGCGCGCCTTGCAGGGTGAACGATGCCGAAAGGCCGATGATCAGTCCCACGCCCTTGACGCTGGCGAAGGTCTTGGCGTTGCCGCCGAGCGCGCGCAGATCGAGACCGCTGACCGCGATCGCGCCGCGCACCGGTCCCTTCTTCGGCGGGATGCTGAACTCGCCGGTGATGCGCGCCGGATGGCCGCTCACCTCGAGCGTCGCATCGAGCGTGGCCTTGAGATCCGTCCCCTCGGTCGCGACGCGGAAGTTCGCGTCCGGCGCCACCAGGAACAGCTTGGTCGGCTCGTCGTAGAAAGCGAGCCTAGCGTGGCGCACGGCGAAAGCCTGCAAGGTCGACTTCTTGTCGCTGCGCAGGGTGATGGCGTCGGTGATGCGCGAGAGGATGTCGTGCTGGTTCTTGTCCTTCTCGACGCCCAGCCGCAAGCCGCCGTTCAAGGTGCGCACCAAAGTGAGCTGGACGCCGACCAGGGTGATCCGCTGCACCACCGCCTTGCCGTGCAGCAACAGCGGGCTGGCCGCGAGGTCGATATCGGCCTCCGGCGCCTGGGCAATGATGCGCCCCTCGGTGTCGAAAACCCTGGCGCCCAGGATGACCAGGTTCACCTTGCCCTGGTCGCGCGACCATTCCAGCGCCGCCTGGTCGTACTTGACGGTCACCCCCGGCAGCGCCTCGGCCAGGGCATTGGGCAGCGCGTTGCCGAGCGGCCCCAGCGAGACCGGCCCCACCAGGAGGCGGATCACCGCACCCACCACGAAGAAGATCACGGCGGCCGCGATCCCGCCGGCGATCAAGGCGGCCCGGCTGATGTGATGAGCCTTGATGTATCGGCTTATGAACAAATGGATTTTCCGGAATATCGTCAGAGCCGGCTCCTATTGCCGCCGATTGGGGCCGAACGAGGGCCGCCAGTCTGGCCCGCCAATTCCAAACATGGGCTGAACCGGGGCCTCTTGTATCGAATCTCGCATCGCTTTATCGCCTAGCGTTAACGCAACCGCGAGGCTCGAGGGCATGGATCTCCAACCCGGCGACAAGGCCCCCACCTTCAAGCTGGCCACCGATGGCGGCGGAAACATCTCGTCCAAGGACCTCAAAGGTCAGCCCTTCGTCCTCTATTTCTATCCCAAGGACGATACCGCCGGCTGCACCAAGGAGGCCCAGGGCTTCAGCGATAATCTCAAGAAATTCGAGCGCTTAGGCGTCAATGTTGTGGGTGTTTCTAAAGACGGCGTTGCCTCTCACGACCGCTTCAAGACCAAATACGGGCTGAAGCTGACCCTTGCGTCGGACCCCGAAATCGAGGCCGCCCAGGCCTATGGGGTGTGGGGCGAGAAGACCCTGTATGGAAGGAAATACATGGGCATGGAACGGGCCACCTTCCTGGTGGACGCCAAGGGCGTGATCCGCGAAATCTGGCGGAAAGTGAAGGTTCCGGGACATGTGGAGGCCGTGCTCGCCGCGGCGAAATCGCTTTGAAAGCGCCCCATCCTTTTGGCCCGCGATTAACCTCCCGGTCGTTTTTCTGGGCTAAGAGCTTGATCAGCCGCCGACAATTGGGTGAAATGGGACCAACAGGGGTTGGCGCCCAAGACGCCCAAAAGGGAAGTTCCGGTATGCAGGGTACGCTCGTGGAGCGCGCGTGGGCGTGGCTCCATGAAACCTTTCCCGAGCGACAGATCTACATCCGCAGCGACGGGCGGGTGCAGTTTTTCACGTTCGGACCTTCGCTCCAAGCCACGTTGGCGGGTTTGACGCTGATTTTCCTGGGTTGGGTCGCGTTTTCCACAGTCAATGTGATCTTCAAGGACCGCATCATCGCGGCCAAGGACCATCGCTATCAGCAGATGCAGTCGGCCTATGAGAATCGGGTGGCTGACCTGCAGTTCTCCTACGACGAGATCAACACCGCGCTGATCTCAGCCGAGGACAAGTTCAAGGCGACCGCCGACGAGCTCCAGACCAAGCAGAACACCATCGTCAAGTTCCTGGACCGCAAGCGTCAGGTTGACACACTGGTCGCGGCCCCCGCCTCGCTCCTGACGGGCGAACCGCCGCTGATCACGCCGGCCCCGGCCGGCCATGCCTCTGCCGGCGACAGCATCGACGCGCCAGCGCCCGGCGCAGGCGTCGAGACCGACGACGAAGGCGGCACCTCGCTTCAGGTGATGCCGCAGCCGGCCCAGCCGCAGCCGCGCACGGCCAAGTCCACCCATGCCAGCCTGCTCGACCTGGGCGGCGCGGTCGGGCGCATCACCGGCATCCTGTTCGGCTCCAAGCCGCAGCAGAAGCAGGCCGCGACCACGACCTTCGCCCGCCATCCGGCGCTGGCGGTGCTCGCCCAGCAGACCGAGCGCGTCAAGCGCATCGGAACGCAGGAAACGATCTTGATGACGCAGGCCCAGGGCGAGGTCGCCGACGGCGTGCGCATCGTCCGCGCCACTCTGCACGGCGCCGGCATCGAGGCCGACCCGTTCCTGCAGAAATACGAGGCGGCGCACGGCATCGGCGGCCCCGACGTGTCGCTGAACGCGGTGCGTATCGACGGGATTTCGGACCAGACGTTCCAGGACACCTATTACCGCGCCTCGGCGGTGCTCAATCAGATGGACGAGCTGCTCTCGGCCATGCGCCACGTGCCGCTCGGCACCGTGCCGGTCAGCGGCCCCGAATTCGAGCGCACCAGCGGCTTCGGCGCGCGCATCGATCCCTTCACCGGCCGCTATGCCTTCCACCCCGGCGTCGACTTCGCCGGTCCCTGGGGCGCCATCGTCCATTCGACCGCGCCGGGGCGCGTGGTCTGGGCCGGGCCGCAGGGCGGCTATGGCAACATGGTCGAGATCGACCATGGCTTGGGAATCCGCACGCGCTACGGACATTTGTCCGCGATCCTGGTGCGCGTCGGTGATATGGTCGCAAAAGGCGGCCCGGTCGGGAAACTCGGATCGACGGGGCGCAGCACGGGACCGCACGTGCATTACGAAGTTTATTACGACAACGTGCTACGTAATCCGAGAAACTTCATCGAGGCTGGCCGCCATGTTCTCTAGTAAGAGTAAGGATACTCCCCCTCCTCCCGCGCCGAGCGCGCAATCAGCCCAGGCGAAGCGTCCGATGCGTTCATCCTCGGCGCCTTCGATCATCAGCGCCGACCTGGTCGTGCACGGCACGCTGATCTCGACCGGCGACATCCAGGTCGACGGCAAGGTCGAGGGCAACGTGAACTCCACGGGCCTGGTCATCGGCGACAAGGCCTTCATCCAGGGCGACGTGATGGCGGAAGACGTCACCGTGCGCGGCCGGGTGAAGGGCGCGATCCGCGCCCGCAAGGTGCTGCTCGCCTCGACCTGCCACGTCGAGGGCGACATCCTGCACGAGGCCTTCGCGGTCGAGACCGGCGCCTTCTTCGAGGGCAATTGCCGTCACGCCGACAACCCACTGGCGCAGCAGGACGCCTCGCGCGTCGTGGCGCCGGCGCCGCAGCCGATGCAGGCCGCGCCGATGAGCGCGCCGCCGCAGATGGCGCCGCAGCCCGCGATGGCGGCTGCCATGCCGCCGCGTCCGGCCGACAACGCGCCGCGCCCGAGCGCCGCCACCTTCGCGCCGATCAAGAGCGCGTAAAGAGCTTAGAGTTTCGAATTGAAAAAGCCCCGCAATGCGGGGCTTTTTTATTCGAGATCCTCGATCTTCTCGCCCTTCTTGCCGCCGATCGCTTGCGCCAGCGCCGCGGCCATGAAGGGATCGAGATCGCCGTCGAGAACGTCCTGCGGCGTGCGGCTCTCGACGCCGGTACGCAGGTCCTTCACCAGCTGATAGGGCTGGAGCACGTAAGAGCGGATCTGGTGGCCCCAGCCGATGTCGGATTTCTCGCCGATGAAGGCACCGGTCTCGGCCTTCTTCTTCTCAAGCTCGATCTCGTAGAGCCGCGAGCGCAGCATGTCCCAGCACACCGCACGGTTCTGGTGCTGCGAGCGCTCGGTCTGGCACGACACCGCGATGCCGGTCGGCAAATGCGTGATACGCACCGCGCTCTCGGTCTTGTTGACGTGCTGGCCGCCCGCGCCCGACGCGCGATAGACGTCGATGCGCACCTCCTTCTCGGGGATGTCGATCTCGATCGACTGGTCGATCACCGGATAGACGGTCACGCTTGAGAAGCTGGTGTGACGCCGCGCGTTGGAATCGAACGGCGAGATGCGCACCAGGCGATGCACCCCTGCCTCGCTCTTCAGCCAGCCATAGGCGTTCTCGCCTTTGACCAGCAAGGTCGCCGATTTGAGGCCCGCGCCCTCGCCTTCGCTCTCCTCGATGAGCTGGAGCTTGTAGCCGTGACGTTCCGCCCAGCGCGTGTACATGCGAAACAGCATCTCGGCCCAGTCCTGGCTCTCGGTGCCGCCGGCGCCGGCATGGATCTCCAGATAGGTGTCGTTGCCGTCCGCCTCGCCCGACAGCATCGACTGCAGGCGCAGCTGCTCGGCGCGCTGCGCGAGCGGCGCGATCGCCTTCTCGCCCTCGGCCACCATCGCAGCGTCGTTTTCGGCTTCGGCCATCTCGATCAGGCCGAGCGCGTCGCCGAGCTCGTTTTCGAGGCCGCGCACCGACGACATCGCGCTGTCCAACTTCTGACGCTCGCGCATCAGCTTCTGGGCGTCCTGGGGATTGTTCCAGATCGAGGCGTCTTCGGCCTTGGCGTTCAACTCGTCGAGACGGCGTTCGGCTCGATCCCAGTCAAAGATGCCTCCTCAGCAGGGCGATGGCCTGCTGGATGTCGTCGACGGCGCGTTCGGTTTCGGGTCGCATGCGGTGGATATAGAGAAGCGCTTGGCTCAGTACAATCCGCCCGTGCCCTCGCCGACGTCGCCGGGCGCGTTCTGTCCTGGAACCGCAGCAGCGGCACCGATGATGCCCGCGTTCGGCGCGTTCGGCTCGCCCGGCGCGGTGCCGGCCTTGTAGGCTTCCTGGATCATGTTCGGATCGCCGGCAGAGGTCGGCTGTCCCGTGATGGCGTCGGTCGGGATGAGCTCGATGCCGGGCGCGACACGGAACGGCGTCGGCGGCGCATCGGCGAGCGCGCCTTTCATGAAGTCGCGGAAGATAGGCGCCGCCACTGTCGCGCCCTGCTCGGAATGGCCCAAGGTGCGCGGATTGTCGAAGCCGACATAGACGCCGCAGGCGAGGTCGGGCGAGAAGCCGACGAACCACACGTCCTTGGCGTCGTTCGAGGTGCCGGTCTTGCCGGCGAGCGGCTTGCCGACGGCCAGGATCGAGCGGCCGGTGCCGCGCTGCACGACGCCCTGCAGCAGCGAGACGATCTGATAAGCCGTGCGCGGGTCGACGATCTGCTCGCGCGGATCGGCGAGCAGCGGCTCCTGTTGGCCCTTCCAGTCGCCTATGTTGCAGCCGTCGCAGACCCGGCCGTCGTGTCGCCAGATCGTGTTGCCGTTGCGGTCCTGGATGCGGTCGATGAGCGAGGGCGTGATCTTCTTGCCGCCGTTCACGAACTCCGAATAGCCCGTGACCATGCGGACCAAGGTCGTCTCGTAGGAGCCTAGCGCGTTGGCGAGGTAGGGCGGCAGGTGGTCGTAGACGCCGAACTTCTCGGGATACTCGACGACCTTGTCCATGCCGACTTCCTGTGCCAGCCGCGCGGTCGCGTTGTTGAGCGAGAGTGCGATGGCGCGGCGCAAGGTCACGGCGCCCAGGAACTTGTGGCTGAAGTTCGCGGGATGCCAGAGCCCGAGCCCGGGGCCCTGGTCGATCACCACGGGCGCGTCCATCACCTGGCTCGACGGCGTGAAGCCGGCGTCGAGCGCCGCCGCATAGACGAACGGCTTGAACGCCGAGCCCGGCTGGCGCATCGCCTGCATCGCGCGGTCGAACTGGCTCGAGGCATAGCTGAAGCCGCCCGACATCGCGAGCACGCGCCCGGTATGCGGGTCCATCGCCAGGATCGCGCCGTTCACCTGCGGCACCTGGCGCAGGCCGAACGTGTCCTGCTTGTCGGTCGGCTCGACATAGATCACATCGCCGAGCTTGACGACGTCCTGCGGCTTGGCGACGCCGGGGCCGACATACATGCCGGGCATCTGCTTGCGCGCCCAGGCCAGCTCCGCGAACGGGATCGTGCCCTCGGCCCCGCCGGCCAAGCCGATATGCACGGAACGGTCCGCATTGAAGCCCAGCACCACCGCGACCTGCCAGGTCTCGATGCCCGACTGGTTCGCGGCCGAAGCGAGCGCCGTCTTCCACTTGGCGGTGTCGCCGATATTGCTCACCGCGCCGCGCCAGCCGTGACGGCGGTCGTAGCGCACCAAGCCGGAGCGCAACGCGCTCACCGCATAGTTCTGCAGCCGCGTGTCGAGCGAGGCGCGGACCTGAAGCCCGCCGTCGTACAGCCCCTTCTCGCCGTATTTCTGATAGAGCTGGCGGCGGACCTCTTCGACGTAATAGTCGACGTCCTGCGCTTGGCTGCCCAGGGGACGGGTCTGCGTCACGAGCGGCTCGGCCATCGCGTCCTTGGCCTCGGCGTCGGTGATGTAGCCGTTGTCGGCCATCTGCCCGATCACCCAGTTGCGCCGCTCCACCGCGCGCTTCTTGTTGCGCACCGGATCGAAGGCGCTGGGCGCCTTCGGCAGCGCCGCCAGGAACGCGACCTCGGCGATGTCGAGCTCATCGAGCGACTTGCCGAAATAGTTCAGCGCCGCGGCCGCCACCCCGTAGGAGTTTTCCCCGAGATAGATCTCGTTCAGATACAGCTCGAGGATCTTCTCCTTCGAGTAGGTCGAGTCGATGCGGATCGCCAAGATCGCCTCGCGAATCTTGCGCGAGAACTTCACGTCGCTATTGAGCAGGAAGTTCTTGGCGACCTGCTGGGTGATGGTCGAGGCGCCTTCGAGACGCTTGTGCTCGATGACGTTGAAGACGTCCTTGACCGCGGCGCGCAGGATGCCGCCCGGATCGATGCCGGGATGGCTGAAGAAGTTACGATCCTCGGCCGAGGTGAAGGCGTCGACGACCCGCTTGGGCACATAGGCGATGGGCACGAAGATGCGCCGCTCGCGCGCGTACTCGCCCATCAAGGTGCCGTCGCCGGCATAGACGCGCGTGGTCACTGGCGGCTGGTAGTTCTGCAGGGTCTCGACGCTCGGCAGCTCGCGCGTCACCGACCAGACATAGATCACGCCAGCCAGCAACAGGACGGCGAAAACGGCCACCAGGCTCAAGCCGGAATAGAAGAATATCCGGCCGATCCGCGAGCGCTTGCGGCGCGAAGGCTTCGGCGGCTCGGGCGGGAGCACGGCCTCGGGCTCGTCCCCCATGGCCGCCGGGTCATCCAGACGCGCGCGCGGACGCCCGAAGCTCGGCTCGATTTTGATGGGTTTCCGCGGGTCGCTCATGTCGTCGATTATGGCTCGGCGCCGTCCTTACGTCACTCGGATACCGGCGGGGCCAGGGGCGGCGCGGCCGCAGTCGCCGGGGCAAAATGCCGCTCCACCGCGGCCGCGATGGCACCGGCTACGCCGTTGCGCCAGCGCGCCGTGTTCATCTGCGCCGCGTCCTCGGTGTTGGAGAGGTAACCAAGCTCGATCAGGACCGAGGGCACGTCCGGGGCCTTCAACACCACGAAGGCGGCCGAGCGGTGGGGCTGGCGCGGCAGGATGTCGGTCGTCCGCCCGAGCTGGCCGAGGGCGGCCTCGGCGAAGCGCGACGACTTGTTCATCGTGTCGCGCTGCTCGAGGTCGAGCAGGATCGGCGCCACCGCGGAGTTCTCGCCGCCCAGATCGACGCCGGCGATGATGTCGGACTGGTTCTCCTTGCGCGCGAGCGCGGCGGCTTCCTTGTCCGAGCCGGACTCCGACAGCGTGTAGATCGACAGGCCCGAGACGCTCGAATCCGGATTGGAGTCGGCATGGAGCGAGACGAACAGGTCGGCATGGTGCGCTCGGCTGATGTTCACCCGCTCGCGCAGCGGGATGAACACGTCGCTGTCGCGGGTCATATAGACGGTGTAGTTCGGGTTGGCGCGCAGCGCGCGGGCGACGCGCAGGCCCTCGTCCAGCACCAAGTCACGCTCCATCAGCCCGTTCACGCCGCTGGTGCCGGAGTCGATGCCGCCGTGGCCGGGATCGATGACGATAGTCTTCTTCAGGCTCGATGTCGGAGCCGGCGCCTGGGTGGGCGGCAGCGAGGCGACGCGCTCAGCCTGGGCCTCGCGGGCCTTCAAGTCCGCCGGCCAGCCCGAGGTCTGGTCGAACTTGGCCTGGCTGGTCGGGAACAGGTCGATGACGACGCGATAGCCGAAGCCGTTCTCCGGCGGGATGACGAGCGCGCTGGATACGTTCACCGGCTGGTTGAGGTCGATGACGAAGCGCGAATTGCCGGGCCGGAACAGGCCGTAGCGATAGCCCTTGATCGAGCCGTGTCCGGTCGGGCGCGGCGGGCCGTCCAGATGCCACTGCACCGCCGGCATGTCGATGACGACCCGGTTGGGGTTGTTGAGCGTGAAGGTGCGCAAGTTCAGCGGATCGGACAGCTCGACCACGAAGCGCGTGCGGTCGGTGTGCTCGCCGATGCGCGCGCTCATCACCACGGGCATCTGCGCGGCTCCGGGCTTGGGTGCAGCCGGCGTGGGATTGTCCTTCAGCACGTTGGCGATGATGTCGTCGACGCTTTCGGGCGTGCCGCCCTGGCCCCAAGCGCTCCCAGCGCAAAGGGCGAGCGCCGAGACCAACACCAACACACGCGGGACTCTGGGCATCGACCAACCTTCCGAGAGCCTTAAGAATCGGTCCGAAGCATTGCTGCTTGGTTAGCACAAACTATGGCGTGGCTAGAACTTCAGATCGCCATAATCGAGGTCGGCCTTGACGCCCATGTAGAAGAACCGGCCCAGCGGCTCGACCGGCAGGCCGTTCCAGCCGATCGCCGGCTTCTGGTAGAAGATGTTGTTGACGCCGCCATAGACGTCCCAGCCCTTCGCGAACTCGTAATCGACCTGCATCGACTGCACGAAGCGGTCGGGCAGATGCAGATATTGCTTGGCATAGACGTCGGGCTCGGAGGCCAGGGTCTGGCGATCGACCGCGAGCATGCCGTTGTACCAATCGAAATTATAGTTGACCGTCACCGGATCCCACGTCCAGACGATGTCGAGATTGGCCTGGGCGCGCGGCGCCGGCCCGCCGTCGACGCCGCCGTCGAAGGTGTTGGCGGATTCGATCGGCGCCTCCCCCGGCAGCGGCACCGTCGAAAGCCCGTCAAGCCACGCTCCGATCAAGTGGAAGTCGAGCGAGCCCACGTTCTTCGCGATCACGTCCTTGGTGTCGAGGTGATAGCTGAGGCTGAGATCGAAGCCGTCGGTGGCGAAGGAAGCGACATTGATCTCCTGCGCCGTCACCTGGCTGATGAAGCCCTGATGCGGGCCTTCGGCGGTCGAGCGCACGACCTGGGCGCAGAACGGGTTCTCGATGGTCGACAGGTCGACGCATTCGTCGGACACGCTCTGCGCGCTCGGCGCCTCGATCGCGTTGGCGATGTTCACCTGGTACCAGTCGATGGAGAAGACCAGACCCGGCACCCAATCCGGCTGCACGACCACGCCTGCGGTCAATGTCCGCGCCGTCTCGGGCTTGAGCGCAACGTTGCCGCCGACGATGTTGGGGATGCTCTGATCCAGCTGCAGATTGTCGGGTTTGTAGGGGATGCCGAGCTTGGCGAAGATCGCCTCGCAATTGGCCTCGCGGAACGGCGTTCCCAGCCCAACATACAGCGTGCTGCAGGGATCGTTGACGAAACCGAAACCGTGCTCGAGCGGCGCGAACAGCTCGCCGATATTGGGTGCGCGCACCGCGATCGCGTTGGTGGCGCGGAACTTGAGGCCCTCGACCGGCGACCAGATGCCGCCATATTTCCAGCTCGTGCTGTCGCCCGCGGTAGAGTAGTGCGACTGGCGCACCGCGCCTTCAATGGAGAGCTCCTTGGCGAAGGGCTTGTCCTCGAAGATCGGCAACGAGGCTTCCGCAAACGCTTCCGAGACGTCGAACCCGCCATGCACGGGCGATACTCCGCCCAGCCAAACCAGCCCCGATCCGGCCAGCGCGTCGGGATTGGAGTCGCTGCGCTCCCTGCGGTACTCGCCGCCGAAGACGAGGCTGAGCGGATGGGCGAAGCCCAAGCTCTCGAACACGGGGACGTCCGCGCTCACAAAGCCGTTCAGCACATCCTGCCGGATCAGGCCGCGGATATGGGTGTCGGTCGTCATGAAGGCGATGGCGGCGCGATTGTCGGCCTTCGGGTCGAAGGGATTGAACGCCGCGCAGCCCGAGTTGGGTCCTGGCGTGAAGGTGAACGGGAAGTCGCGGGAGTCGAGCCCGTCGGTATCGGTGAAGCCGTAATTGCCGTGGAAGATCTTGTGCAGGTCGGGCGGCGTCGCCGACGGATCGAGGTTGGAGCGGCACGTGGGCTTGCCGGTGGCCGGGTCGATCACCGAATCCAGCGCCGCGAAGAAACGGTCCTCGATGCGGTTCTTGAGCTGGACGTCGTCGACGTCGGTGCGCCCCCACACGAAGCTGAGATCATAGCGAAACTTGTCGAGGAAGGAGGGATTGGGGATGTCGCCGTTTAGATCGATCAAGGCCCGGTAGGTGTTGCGCGTGACCTGCTCGCCGTTGTGGAGCTCGAGATAATCCTCGGCAAGCAATCCTTCGTGATGCTTGGTGCCTTCGATCGCGGCGGCGACATTGGACGGCAGGAAGGCGTTGTCGGGGAGCAGGACCGTGGTCTCGTCGAAAGTCGGATAGGAGGTCGATTTGGTCTGCACGCCCGCGAACTGGAAGCTGCCGTTGAGACGGAAATAGCGCGAAAATTCGTACGTCCCTCCGACCTGGGCGATGTTGCGCGCCGCGATGGGCTGGAAGTCACCCTGAAGGTCCTGCGCGAACGGCATGCCGTCGGAGCCGATCGCGAGCCCGCCGCCGAGATAGGTGCCGCGATTGAACACCGAGCCGTTGCCGAGCCAATTCGGCAGGAGGTGCTTGTTCGTGCCCCTGTCGAAATCGGTGATGATGGCGCCGGTCGGCGCGGAGAGGATGAACTGCCCGTCCCAGGTCGGGATGAAGTCGGGGATGAGATGATCCTTGTCGCCCTTGTTCAGCGGATTGGGCACGAAGGTCGAGTAGCCGCCGACATCGGTGAAGTCGCGGCGGTCGAAATAGAGATGCTCCTGGTTCGAGTTCTCATAGACCAGCGTGACGTTGCCCTTGTCGTCGTCGAAATTGCGCCCCGCCGCGAGCGAGCCCATGTATTTTCCGCCGCCGCCGTCGTTCGACGTGCCGGCCTGGGTGCGGGCGAGCACGCCGTCGAGATCGTGCTTCATGATGAAGTTGACGACGCCCGACACGCCGTCCGCGCCGTAGACCGCCGAGGCGCCGCCCGTCGTCACGTCGACGCGGTCGGTGATCGAGATCGGGATGGTGTCGATGTCCACTGCCGCGCTGCCGGTGGACTCGCTCACCGAGCGATGGCCGTCGATCAGCACCAAGGTGCGCACGTAACCCAGATTGCGCAGGTCGAGCAGGTTGAGGCCGCCGAGTGAAGACAAGTCGTTGGCCGCCGGTGTGTTGTAGCCGCTGGTCTGGAAATCACCGAGCGAGCCGGCCAGCGACGGCACGCGCTTCAGATAGTCGGTGAGATTGGTCGTGCCGCTGCGCTGGATCTCTTCCGCGCTCAGCGTGGCAACGGGGCTCGGCGTGTCGTAGGCGGGCCGCGGGATGCGCGAGCCAGTGACCACCACCGTCTCGACCTGCCCCTGCTGCTGCGCCGAAGCGATTGCTGGAAAGAAGATGCCCAGCGCCAGCGCGGCGAAGACTGCGGCCCTCGTCATGCCATGCCCCCTGTTCTGCCCAGTGTTACCCCGAATTCACGATCTTCTCCAGGGCGTCGCGCAGCACGACGGCGCCGAAAGCGGGGTTCATATGCGTGTGGAGGGATTTTTCCTCCGCCACTTGTTCGGGCTTGAGCAGATAGAATTGGTTGCGCGTCGTCAGTCCACTTTCGTCGGTGACCTCCACCGGTTGCGGAAGAAAGACCGCGTCGTGCTCGGCGGCCACTCTGGTGCAGGCGAGATCATAGGCCTGCGCGACGGTGGATTCCTGGAAGTTCTCCTTGATCCTGCCCCACAGCTCGACATGGCGCTCGTAAGCCGGAAGCGGCGTCGCGATGACAAAAATCGGCGCTTGGGTGAGCGTGCGCAGCTTGGCGGCGACATCGATCGCGATGGTGTCGCGCAGCGCCGGCGCCATCGCTGCGGCGTAGTCCTCCACCGTCGTCCCGATGGGCGTGCCCGCGGCCTTGAGCTCCACGCGCTTGGCGATATAGGCGCGGAAGGCCTTCATCGAGCTGAGCGCCAGGCCGCAGAGGATGTAGACATCGTAGACCGGCCTGATATCGCCGTCGGTCTGGCTCGTGTAGGCGAGGCGTTGCTTGATGCGCGGGTCCGGACAGACCAGCTTGCCGTCCGACACCTCGTAGGCGACCGAAAGCCCGGCCGAGGCGAAACAGGTAAGCTCCACACGCGGAAATTGGGCCTGGATCTCGGGCCAGCCCAGCTTCAGGGCGGCGACGTGCGAGTTCCCGATTACGCAAACCTTGGTCATAATCTTGGGCCCAAATCCTTGTCGTTTACCGGATATTGACCATATCCAGGTCTAGGATCGAGGCCAGAGGTTCCCCTTGCCGTTGTGGACGGGGGGCCCTACAAGGGGTCCATATGCTGCTTCGTTTCGGACCTGACGGTCCATCGGGACGGGTAGCCGGCCACCCATTGGCCAAAAAGGACGTACCGCCGGTTCGCCGGCAAGACTTGCGATTTTTCAATGACCGACAGACTTCGCGCATGTTTCCCCGACCCGGCGGCCAGTCCCCGGCGGAGGTCATTGCGCGCCCTGTCCCCAACAACGCGGCCCATCCCGTCGTCGTCTGCGCCACGAAGCGCTGCGGGCGGATCGGGCACGCGCGGAGAACTCAATGCCCAAGCGCATGCTCATCGACGCCAGCCACCCGGAAGAGACCCGGGTCGTCGTACTCGACGGACAGAAGGTCGAGGAATTTGACTTCGAGGCCGCAGCCAAGCGGCCGCTCAAAGGCAATATCTATCTTGCCAAAGTGACCCGCGTGGAGCCCTCGCTCCAGGCGGCCTTCGTCGAGTACGGCGGTAACCGCCAGGGCTTCCTCGCCTTTTCGGAAATCCATCCCGACTACTATCAGATCCCCGTCGCCGACCGTCAGGCGCTGCTGGCCGAGCAGGAAGCCGAAGCGCGCCGTAGAGCCGACGAGGAGATCGAATCCTTCGATATCGCGCCGGGCCCCAAGCCCGAGATCAGCGACGACGAAACCGAAGGGGTCGAGGCATCCGAACCCGAAACGGATATCGCTCTGGAAGCACCGCCGGCCGATCTCGCCGAGGAAGGCATCGTCGATCAGCAGGCCGCGAGCCTCCCCGACGACGAGATCTACGATAATCATGCGGCGCACGACGATCCCGCGACCGAAGACGAACCCGCCGAAACCGCGCCGCAGGACGAAAGCGCGGCGCTTCAGGAAGCCGCCGAGGCTACCGCGAACGAGCCGCACGCCGACGTCGACCATCCGTCCGATGCCGAGCCGGCGAGCGAAGCGCCGGCCGAGCACGGCGAAGGCGATCAGCCCCAACAGTCCAAGCCGCTGCAAGCGTCGCGTCCGCCGCAGCGCTTCCTGCGCAAGCGCCACTACAAGATCCAGGAAGTCATCAAGCGCCGCCAGATCATCCTGGTCCAGGTCGTCAAGGAAGAGCGCGGCAACAAGGGCGCGGCGCTGACCACCTATCTTTCGCTGGCCGGCCGCTATTGCGTTCTTATGCCCAACACGCCGCGCGGCGGCGGCATCTCCCGCAAGATCACCAATGCCAACGACCGCAAGCGGCTCAAATCCGCGGCGCAGGCGCTCGAGCTGCCCGAGGGCATGGGCCTCATCATCCGCACCGCCGGCGAGAGCCGCACCAAGGTCGAGATCAAGCGCGACTACGAATATCTGCTGCGCACCTGGGACGCGATCCGCGAGCTGACTTTGCAGTCGAACGCGCCGGCCTGCGTCTACGAGGAAGGCGACCTCATCAAGCGCGCCATCCGCGACCTCTACAACAAGGACGTCGGCGAGATCATCGTCGAAGGCGACGAAGGCTATCGCAACGCCAAAGAGTTCATGCGGATGCTGATGCCGAGCCACGCCAAGAACGTGAAGCTCTATCGCGAGCCGGTGCCGGTGTTCCAGCGCCATCACATCGAGGCGCAGCTCGACGCGATGTTCTCCTCCACCGTGACGCTGAAGTCCGGCGGCTACATCGTGATCAACCAGACCGAGGCGCTGGTCTCGATCGACGTGAACTCCGGCCGCGCGACGCGCGAGCATTCGATCGAAGAGACCGCGCGCAAGACCAATCTCGAGGCGGCGGACGAGATCGGCCGCCAGCTGCGCCTGCGCGACCTGGCCGGCCTCATCGTCATCGACTTCATCGACATGGAGGACAGCCGCAACGACCGCGACGTCGAGAAGCGCATGCGCGACGCGGTCAAGAACGATCGCGCCCGCGTGCAGATCGGCAAGATCAGCCAGTTCGGCCTGCTCGAGATGTCGCGCCAGCGCCTGCGCGCCGGCGTCATCGCGGGCTCGACGGTCCCCTGCCCCCATTGCGGCGGCCAAGGCATCGTGCGCGCGGTCGAATCCACGGCGCTGCGTCTGCTGCGAGGATTGGAAGAGGAAGGTCAGAAGCTCAAGGCCTCCGCGGTCGTCGTGCGGGTCGCCTCGGACGTGGCGATCTATACGCTGAACCAGAAACGCCGCGAGCTCGCACGCATCGAGAACGACTACCAGATGTCGATCACTTTCGAGCCGAAGGAAGGCTTGATGGTCGGCACCTTCGAGATCGAGCGCATCTTGCAGAAGACGCCGGAGGAAAGCGCCAAGCTCGCAGCCGCCTTCAAGACCGAGTTCGTCCCGCCGCCTGCCGAGGAAGAGCCGGAAGACATCGTCGAGATCGAGGAAGAAGAAGCGGAAGAGGCCGAGAGCGAGGAAGAGGCTCCCGCCGAAGCGGCCCAGCAGCAGCAACAATCCGGTTCGTCCTCCAAGCGCCGCAGGCGTCGTCGCGGCGGCCGCGGCCATGGCGGCAGCGAGCGTCCGCAGCAGCCGCAGGGACAGCCGCCGCACGAGCAGCAGCAGCCCGTGATCGGCCAGCCCGTTTCCGAGCTTGCCGATCCGGCGCTCGAGTTCGCCGCCGAGGAAGGGTTCGTTCCCGTGACGGGCGGCCAGCCTCAGCCGCAGAACGGCGACGGTCAGCCGCGCCGCAAGCGTCGCCGCCGTCGCGGGCGTCGTGGCGGCAGCGGACGCTCGGGCGAGCATGGCGCGCCGCAGTCCGAGAACGGCGGAACCCATTCGGGCGACGAGCCCGTTGCGTCCTATGAGACCGACGTCGAAAGGCCCGAGCCGGACGATATCGCCGCGACCCCGAACGGCGCCTCCAGTCCTGTATGGTCGTTCCAGGGCGACGCGTCGCAAACTGTCTCACGTCCGCCGGAAACGGTCGCGGCCGCCGTCGAGCCCCCACCTGTTACCGAACCGGAGCGTGAGCCGGAGCCAGAACTAGAAGCGGCTGAAGCCGCCGCGACATCTGCGTCCGAAGCGCCTGCCCAGCCCACCAAGAAGGGCTGGTGGCAGCGCGCGTTCCGCAGCGAAGGCTAAGGCGCGCCGACGCCAAGTCCCGACGAGTTCGCGTCCGGCAGCGCGGTGCAAGCCGCGGCCTGACAGAGGATCGCGTTGACGGTGTCGTAGGTGACGGTCGCTCCCATGTCCGGCTTATCGCGCCGTGTCACGACCTCGCCCTTGCTGAGACGCGCCAGGGCATCGGCGATGGACGCGGTGCCGACAGGCCCGCCCGCGCCCGCCCCCGCCAGCACCAGATTGCCCGAACCGTCGGTCGCGAGCACCGGCGTCAGGAACGCCGCCGCCAGTCCCGCCGAGCCGGTCGACGGCGCCCTGGCCAAGGTGATGCCGCTTCCCTGCGCGGTATGGCCCGAGCCGAACGGCCCGTTCATCGTCACCGCGCAAGCGACCGCTTGACCGTTGGCATCGGTCGCGGCGAAGCCTGTCGCGCCGAGATCGTTGGGCAGATCGGCGACGGCAAACTTGCCGAGCGCCTGCTTGGCCGCGACGACGACTGCCGCTTCGGTGTTGCTCGAGCCGGTCGCGGTCTGCAGCGCGCGCGTGAGCGTATCGAACAGCGTGCCCGCGAAAACGCCCGCGCCGGTCTCGTCGCTCGGCAGGAACACGTATTCGTCGCCCAGCCGGATCACATGGGGCAGCACGCGCGACGGCGTATAGGCGCCGAGCTCGCCGGCCGAGATCACGCTGCCCTGCGCCGTCGCATAGGCGAGAATCTTCTGCGCCGGTGCGCCGGTGTGGATCGCATCGGCGCCGTCGGTGCGGATCGCCGCAAGCGTCTCGGCGAGATCGGGATTGGAAACGATGGCGCCCGCAGGCTTGGCGTGACCGGACTCGTCCATGAACTCCGCTGCCAGTCCGGCATCGAGCCGGATGACGTTCTCCGCCGATGTCAGACGCCGCGCGAGCGCCTGCGAAATCGGGAAGCCGGTCGAGGCAAGACCCTCCGCGGGCGCGACGACGCGCGCCCAGGGAAGCGCGCCGTACGATGTCTGCATCGACGCGATACCGCGAACGTTTCCAGGCACCGCGTAAGCACCTCCGGCGGCGGCGCTGCGCGCGAGGAAGACGAACTCCTCGTTGCGGCCGCGCTTGGGATCGTGCACCAGGCAGAGCCCGCCGCCGCCGAGCCCCGCCGCGACCGGATAGGTCACCGCCAAAGCGAAATACATCGTGGCCGCCGCGTCCGCGGCATTGCCGCCCTGCGACATCACGTGGGCGCCGGCCCGCACGGCATAAGGTTCGTCGCCCACGACGAAAGCGCCGGTCTTGGGCGCTTCGGGCGCGAAACCCATGTCGAGCGAGCAGGCCGAAAGCGCAAGCGCTGCCATCGCTCCCGCAAGAAGGCGCGAATTGACCATTGGTGAAACGGGCTTTCCTTAAGCGTTAATCCTCGGGCCGAATGAAGAAACGTCCATCTTCGACCGAGCCCGCGGGCTCATCACGTTGACGCATTGCCGCCGCCCTCCTACGGTCTCATCAAAGAGCGGGCGGCCCGAAGGAGAGTTCAAGCCTTGACGATTTGCAACCCCATCCGGGCCCTGCGCATCGCCGCTCTTTGCACAGGCGTGGTGTCGGCACTTTGCGTGTCGACCGCCGCCGGCGCGCAGGGCATCCCGCTGCTGCAGGACACCGAAACCGAACGCACTCTGCGCTCCTACGAGGACCCGATCCTCAACGCCGCCGGTCTCGATCCCGTCGCGGTCAAGATGTATATCGTCAACGATCAATCCCTCAACGCGTTTGCCGCCGAGGGCCAGAACATCTTCGTCAACGCCGGCCTGTTCATCGAGCTGCGCACGCCCAACGAGCTCAAAGGCGTGCTCGCGCACGAGACCGGCCACATCGCGGGCGGCCATCTGTCGCGCGGCACCGACGCCGTGCGCAAGGCGAGCATCCCGATGCTGCTGTCGATGGCAGCCGCCATCGCGGCGGCCGTCGCGGGCGCGGGCGACGCGAGCTCGGCGATACTCGCAGGCGGCATGTCGGTGACCCAGGCGCAGTTCAACCAATTTAGCCGCGCGCAGGAAGCCACCGCCGACCAGATGGGCCAGAAATACCTGCGCGCAACGCATCAGTCCGGCGAAGGCATGGTGCATGTCTTCGAGCGCATGGCCAACGAGATGGCGCGCGCCACGGCCCATCCCGACCGTTATGCTTCGGATCATCCGGCGGACCGCGATCGCGTCGTTTCGCTCCAGAACGTCGCCGACGCCTCGCCCTACGCGAACGTCACCGACACGCCGGAAGAGCAGCACGAGTTCGACATGATCAAGGCGAAGGTGATCGGCTATCTCAAGCCCGTGGGCGAGGTGCTGAGGCTCTATCCGCCGAAGAACCAGAGCAAGCCCGCGCGCTATGCCCGCGCCATGGCCTATATGCGCCAGCCGCAGCTCAACCTGGCGCTCGCCGAGATCAACAGCCTGATCAAGGAAGAGCCGAACAATCCGTATTTCTACGAGATGCTCGGCCAGATCTACGTGCAGCTGAGCCAGCCCGAGAAGAGCATCGCGCCCTATCAGAAATCGGTCGACCTGTTGCCCGACGCACCGGAGCTGCGCGTGGCGCTCGCCACCGCCCAGCTCGCCACCGAGCGGCAGGCCTTGGCGCAGCCCGCCGTCGACAATCTCAAGATCGCGCTGCAACAGAACGATGAGGACTCGTTCGCCTGGTACGAGGCCGCCAAGGGTTACAGCGCGCTGGGCAACGAGCCGATGGCCGATCTGGCGACGGCGGAGCGTTACTATGCGGCGAACGATGCGCGGACGGTGGTGTTCGCGAAGCGCGCGATGAAGCAGCTGCCCGAAGGCAGCGCGGAATGGCAGCGCGCCAGCGACATCGTCTCCATCGTCACACCTTTGATCAAGGATCAGCGGCGGTAACGGACCATGGCCAATTGGGGGAACGGCATACTTGGCGGCGCGATCGGCGCGCTCGCGGCGACGGCGGTGATCTTCGGCGCGGCGAGCCTCGGCTATTTCCCGGCGCCGACCGACAAGCAGATGCGCGGCTGGCTGCTGACGCATTCCTCGATCATCTACGAGATGCGCGACCAGGCCGAGATCGACGCCTTCAACGCGGAGGAGCGCGGCATCCAGGAGAAGGTCGACAAGCTCGGCATGAAGACGTTCCTCGATCCCAAGCTTGCTTATGTCGCGGGGCCGAAGGACGCCAAGAAATCGGTCGTCGAGTTCTTCGACTACAACTGCGCGCATTGCCGGCACAATTTCCCGGTGCTCAAGAAGTTCTACGAGAAGCATAAAGCCGACACGCAATTCGCCTTCATCGAGCTGCCGATCTTCGGCGCCGCCTCGAACGACGCGGCTCGCTCGGCGCTGGCGGCGCGGCACCAGGGCGACAAGTATCTCGCCTTCCACTTCGCGATGATGGAGCAGAAGGGCGCGATCGGCACCGCCGAGACCGTGGACTCCGCCAACAAAGCGGGGCTCGACCTCAACCGGCTGATGGCCGACCTCAAGGACCCCAAGGTGGCCAAAGAGCTTGCGAGCGCGCATGCGCTGGCGACGCGCATCGGGCTGACCGGCACGCCGCTTTTCATCATCAACGGCAAGGTCCATTCGGGCGAAGTGACCGAGGCCGAGCTGAAGCAGCTCACCGAAAGCTAGATCAGCCCGGCCAGCGGACTCGACGGATCGGCATAGCGCTTCTTGGGCATGCGTCCGGCGAGATAAGCGAGCCGGCCCGCCTCGACCGCATGCTTCATTGCGCGCGCCATCATGACCGGGTCCTTGGCTTCGGCAATCGCGGTGTTCATCAGCACGCCGTCGCAGCCCAGCTCCATCGCCACCGCCGCATCCGAGGCCGTGCCGACGCCGGCATCGACGATCACGGGCACTTTCGCCTCCTCGATGATCATGCGGATGTTGACCGGGTTCTGAACGCCGAGCCCCGAGCCGATGGGAGCGGCGAGCGGCATGATCGCCGCGGCGCCCAGTTCTTCGAGGCGCTTGGCCATCAAGGGATCGTCGCTGCAATAGACCATCACTTGGAAGCCTTCTTTGATCAGCAGCTCGGTGGCGCGCAACGTCTCGACCATGTCGGGATAGAGCGTCTTGCGGTCGCCGAGCACTTCGAGCTTCACCAAGGTCCAACCGCCCGCCTCGCGCGCCAGCCTGAGGGTGCGCACCGCGTCCTCGCCCGTGAAGCAGCCCGCGGTGTTGGGCAGGTAGGTGTATTTCTTCGGATCGATGAAATCGACGAGCTTGGGCTGGTTCGGATCGGTCAGGTTCACCCGGCGCACCGCCACCGTCACCATCTCCGCGCCGCTGGCTTCGAGAGCGGCTGCGTTCTCGGCATAGGTCTTGTACTTGCCGGTGCCGATGATGAGGCGCGATTTTAAGGCACGGCCCGCGACCAAAAACGGCTTGTCGACGGGCGCCTGCACCGGCGCGTTGCCGCCGCCGATGAAGTGGACGATCTCGAGCCGGTCGCCCTCTCCCACCTGCACCGCGGCATATTCCGAACGCGGCACGATCTCGAGATTGCGCTCGACCGCGATCTTGGCCGGATCCATGCCGAGGCTGGAAAGAAGATCGCGCACGCTCATCGCGCCGGAGAAGTTGCGCGTTTCGCCGTTGATGGTGACTGTGAGGAGCTTTGTCATTTTCTGGCTCCCTTCTTGTCTGCATAAGGCGACATATCGACGGCCATGATTGGAAATGTGCTATCTTTGAAAAAAGCCCTTATTTTTGGACCAAATGCGGGAAGGATCGCAGTTACTTCCTCTAAATCTTCTTTAGCCCTTTGGCGAATTTGTTCGGCCAACATATCCAACTCCACCATTCGAGGCTCAACCATTCGCCATGTCCGCTCGTCCATTTCAGTTGTACCAATCTGACCATTCATCATTGCAGGAAATGTTGCAGTTAGTTCAGCCCTCTTTGTTGCGTATGCCTCGAAAGCAGAAATTAGACTGTTGTGTCTCTCGTCCAGCACCATGAGCTGCGAGAGGAGCTCATTGTCGTTCATTGACAAGAAGAGGGATAACTCGTCTGGATCGAAATAGATTCTCGTCTCATTTCCAATCATGGGAAGCATCTTTGCGCTCAAACGCGCCGTCTTGAGTCCCGCCCTTTCTGCTTGCGCTATCTGTTGTTCTGTCTGCGTATGGAGCGCACCAAGCGATGAAGCGATCTTCGAAATCTTGGCGGACACTCGAAGAGCAATAGCTTTCTTTTGTTCCAGAATCGCGGCGTCGGCTCGTGCGCGCTCCTCATTTGAAGCTTGCCGCGCCAAGACGTACGAAATGATGCCGCCCACGACCGATCCGACGACGGCGCCGATCAGCGCTGTCCATAGGTTCCACCACTCGTCTGGGGTCGCAATTGGGAGTATCATGCCATTCCTCTCCCTACGCCGGTACGAGCCGGATCAGGTTCGAAGGGACCCGCGCGCCGTGCGCGGTCTCAGCCCTTGCGGGCACCCCTGGGACAGGACCGAATGTGACCCTGCCGGCGCCAAAGTCAACCGCGCAAAGAGGTGTTCCCTTTGAGCCCGCCGGACCATTATAAGGGACGAATCCCGCGGTCACCGGAACGCGCCCCTCGAAATGCCCAAGAAATCCAAGCCCTTGCCGATCTATGTGCTGAACGGGCCCAACCTCAACCTGTTGGGGACCCGCGAGCCCGAGGTCTATGGCACGACCACCTTGGCCGAGATCGGCAAGCTGGTCGCCGCACAGGCCAAGATGCACGGCCTCACGACCGCGTTCCGCCAGTCGAACCACGAGGGCGAGCTCGTCGACTGGGTCCAGGAATGCCGCACCAAGGGCTGCGGACTGATCCTGAACGCGGGCGCGCTGACCCACACCTCGGTCGCGCTCTACGACGCGTGCCGGGCGCTCAGCCATCCCATCATCGAGGTCCACCTGTCGAACCCGTACGCGCGGGAACCTTTCCGTCACCGCTCCTTTATCAGCAAAGCCGCGAACGGCGTGATCTGCGGGCTGGGCGCGACCGGCTATATGGTTGCGGTCGACGCGCTCGCTTCCCTTCTCAAGGAATGACGTCATGGCGATCAAGAACATGAAATCGCTCGGTGCCCGTTTCGGCAATGGCGACAAGTCGAGGTCCGGCGTCGACGCCGACGCGGTGCGCGAGCTCGCCGGCCTGTTGAACGAGACCGGCCTCACCGAGATCGAGATCGAGCACAACGGCGCGCGTATCCGCGTGTCGCGCCAAGCCGGCGGCGCGGTGATGCACGCGGCGGCGCCGGTCGCCCACGCGGCGCCCGCTCCGGCTGCGGCCGCGCATGCCGAAGCTCTCGCAGCGCCGAAGGGACCGCCCGCGGGCGCGGTGCCCTCGCCGATGGTCGGCACCGTGTATGTCGCGCCCGAGCCCGGCAAGCCGCCTTTCGTCAAGGTCGGCGACACGGTCAAGGAAGGCGACACGCTCCTCATCGTCGAAGCGATGAAAACGATGAACCCGATCGCCGCGCCCCGCTCAGGCAAGATCACCGAGATCTGCGTGAACGACGCACAGCCGGTCGAGTTCGGCCAGACATTGCTCGTCATCGCCTGATGTTCGAGAAGGTCCTCATCGCCAATCGCGGCGAGATCGCTCTGCGCATCAACCGCGCCTGCAAGGAGATGGGCATCTCCACCGTCGCGGTGCATTCCACCGCCGACGCCAACGCGATGCATGTGCGCCTCGCCGACGAGAGCGTGTGCATCGGCCCGCCGCCGGCGTCGCAGTCCTACCTGAACATCCCCGCGATCATCGCGGCCTGCGAGATCACCGGCGCCGAGGCGATCCATCCGGGCTACGGGTTCCTGTCGGAGAACGCGCGCTTCGCCGAGATCGTCAAGGAGCACAAGATCACTTTCATCGGGCCCGAGCCCGAGCACATCCGCATGATGGGCGACAAGATCACGGCCAAGCAGGCGGTGAAGGCGGCGGGCATCCCGACCGTGCCGGGCTCCGACGGCGCGGTCACGGACGCCGACGCGGCCTCGGTCGCGGCCGAGATCGGCTATCCGGTGCTGATCAAGGCGACGGCGGGCGGCGGCGGGCGCGGCATGAAGGTGGCGCAGTCGGCGGCGGAGCTCTCCTTCGCGCTGTCGACGGCGCGGCACGAGGCCAAGACCGCGTTCGGCAACGACGCCTGCTACATGGAGAAGTATCTCAAGACCCCGCGCCATATCGAGGTGCAGGTCCTGGCCGACAGCCACGGCAACGTCATCCATCTGGGCGAGCGCGACTGCTCGCTGCAGCGCCGCCACCAGAAGGTCTGGGAAGAGGCCGGCTCGCCCGCGCTCAACACCCATCAGCGCGACGAGATCGGCGAGGTCGTGACCTCGGCGCTGAAGCGGCTCGGCTATCTCGGCGCCGGCACGATCGAGTTCCTGTTCGAGGACGGACGGTTCTATTTCATCGAGATGAACACGCGCCTCCAGGTCGAGCATCCGATCAGCGAGGCGATCACCGGCATCGACATCGTGCGCGAGCAGATCCGCATCGCCGCCGGCGGCACACTCGAGTTCAAACAGGAAGACGTGACCTTCGCCGGCCACGCCATCGAATGCCGCATCAACGCAGAGAACCCGTTCACCTTCCAGCCGTCGCCGGGACTGATCACCACGTTCCATTCGCCCGGGGGCTTGGGTGTGCGCTTCGACAGCGCGGTCTATGACGGCTATCGCATCCCGCCCTATTACGACAGCCTCGCCGGCAAGCTGATCGTGCACGGCCGCAATCGCAACGAATGCCTGATGCGCCTGCGCCGCGCGCTCGACGAGCTCGTCGTCGGCGGCATCGAGACCACCATCCCGCTGTTCCAGAAGCTGGTGCGCGAGCCCGACATCCTGAACGGCGAGTACCACATCCACTGGCTGGAGCAGTGGCTGGCGAAGAACAAGCCCGCCTAGTTGATGAAGGCAACCGTGGGCAGCGGACAGGCCTTCACCGGCGTCGGATGAAGCTGCCCCGGATGCGCCAGGTCGCTGTAGAGATCGTTGCGCCAGCACTCGTTGAGGACCGAGCAATAGCAGATGCGATAGGTCATGGCGTCCTTGGCTTTGTTGAGCGCGTTCCACTCCTTCACATTGTCCTCGTGCAGCGGAACATGATGAAGGATTCCGGCTCGCCCGAGCGCAGCACGAAACCCTGCACCGTTCCGGTCAGCAGCCGCGTGTGGTTGTCGCTGACCGGCTCGACCGGCCCGCCATGGCTCTTGAGGCCGCAACAGTCGCTGAGAAGCTGCTTGCTCGAGGCATAGGGCCTGCCTTTCCAGAAAAGCTCGAAGCTTTCGATCTTGGCGGGACCGACACCGCTGTTGACGACGCTGAACTTGAGGTACGGCACGCCCTGCGGCGTCGCGTTGTCGATGCTCACCTGGAGGAACGGCCAGGTGCTGGCGGCCACGAGCTGCTCGTTGGCCTCTTCGGTGCGGATGCCGACCCACAGCGACACGGCGGAGACGAACAGCGCCGCCACCGCGAGCGCGGTATCGCTCCAGTGCCTGCGTCCGAACCAACCTCTGCCGCTCTGCTCGGCCATGTGTGCTCCTCGACCCTTTCCAGCACATTGGGATCCTAAGCTTAGAATTCCACGTGGACAAGTTGTCGC
>JADMIO012752793.1_pt1 | contig 64740 bp, 56 predicted proteins | sample 8958161 | NCBI WGS metagenome assembly JADMIO01 (sample SAMN16585339, study PRJNA669376) | soil metagenome | isolation source: Crop rotation soil | place: USA: Cullars Rotation, Alabama | collected 2011 | reverse complement strand
CCGCGACAACTTGTCCACGTGGAATTCTAAGCTTAGGATCCCAATGTGCTGGAAAACTTTCTCGACGGGGTAGGCGCTCGGCTCCTGTCCAATCGAGACGCAATCGACCAGCGGACCGTAATGGGAGAAAAGGTAGTGGGCGAGGCGAGCGTCCTCTTGCGGGTCGCCGTTGCGCAATCGGAGGCAGTAAATCACCTTCACACCGGCGGTTTTGGCAAAGGCGAACAAGCTATCCAGATCCGCCTCGGTGGGCAGTTGACGCGCGTCGCGATCGGAGGTATTGCCACCGATGCGCAGATTCCGAATGCCCAACGTATGAAAGAGCTGAATTAGCGGCGCATTACCCGGACGGAAGTAATGCACGCCATGGCTCGCAGGCATGACCAGCGCCACCTCGAAACTCAGACCGGAAAAGTCGTTTGGGATGGCTGGCCCGGGATGCGCGGTATCCAACGTCATGTTGACGTTGGCCGGAGCAGCGAAAGCGCCAATGACCGAATATGCCATGAATAACGCGCCGGCCGTCCGGATGCGAATCCGCCTGCTGGCCGTGACGAAGGGACGAACGAACTGTGGCATCATAATTGGACCTCGGGCTTTATCTCGACGGTGTTCGCGCTCCAGTCCACGGTCACGGTGGTGCCATCCGCAAACGTCGAGCGCTCGCGGGTGCGGGCCGCATCAAGAAATTCATGTGACGTCATCTCCAGCAGGCCGATGCGCTTGTGCAGGACAGACATTTCGCGGATGAGCAGGTCCTCAGGACCTTTCGGGCCCTGCGAAAGAGGCACTTCAGGCACTCCGCCGCAAAGTAACCCGAGCAGCAGGTTCTTGTCGCCGCCGGTTCGGCCGGCGCCGTAAGAGGTGATCACGGCGTCATGATACACGAGCTGATACAATGGAAGCGGCACGCATTTCCCGACACTGCCGGATTGATTCACGATATCGACGTAGGGGATGACCCAATCCGAGCCGGCTTCGGTCGCGGTAACGCCGAGGTTGTGCTCCGACCAGGTGAGCATTTCCGCCTGGCCGCGCATGGCGTCGCTGCGCGTGGTCGGATGCTCGGGATTGAAGTCCTCATCCGGCGGGACGTAGCCGATGACATCGATATAGATGCCCTGAGGATGGATGCCGTGGTCGAAGAGCAGTTGGTAATTCTTCCGCAAGTGTCCAGGCTGGAACCGCGCATTGAGGTAGGCTTGCTTACCGCCATCCCAGTGTCGCATAAATGGAATCGTGCCCTCTTTCCAATCCCCGAAGCGTGAACCGGCAAACGCCTTTGCCGGCAGGGAGTTATTTTCCTCATGAATCGCGAATTGTGGAGCGTAGGACGGCGCGTCGGTATAGTAATCGCGGTACTGATCGTGGAAGATAAAGGGAAAGCCCAGCTCCCGGCAGGTGTCCGTCAACTCTTTCAGGCCGTTCCATCCGCCCGCGGCTTCGGACGGAGGCAGCGGATCCGGATGCTGTCGGTCATAGCCGAGCCGGGGCCAACCGGAGATGAAAACGAGCGCATTGGTCAGCCCGCCGGCCTTGCGGCTCCGAAGCTGTTGCGCCCGCTGTGCGAAGGTGACCAAATCATAGTGGTTGGTCGGATCGTAGCGGTCGCTGTCCTCTTTTTGATTGTGCAAAATGCCGACGCGCAGTTCGGGCAAGCCGATAACTCTTTCCACGAGCGGATTGCGCGCGAGCTTCTCCTTCAAGGAAACGAACAACCCGGTATCGATCGCATAGCGCCGGTAGCGTTTGGCGAGCGTCACATAATTCCCCTGCTCGAAAAAGCAAAAGCGCACCGAGCGCGGATAGCCAAACCGACCCAGCGTTGCCAGCCAACGCGGGCCAAGGAGTGTCGGTCCTCCGGCGGGATGCTCAAAACGGTACGAGGCGTCATCCGGAGTCTCCACAATGGCTATGGCGGCCGAGTTCGCTCGTTGGAACCCCCACCACGACATCGACCAGCACTCGATGAGGTGGCTTTGCAAGACGCTATGGTCTGTGGGATCAACCTTGCCGCCTTTGTTGCGGCGAACGGGATAATACTCTTTGGGCCAATCTCGCGGGAGCAGGTTGCCTTTGCCGTTGCTAAGAATGGTTTCATCGATGTCGCGGCCGTCAAAGGCCGTCGGCCAATCCAACTGGCGGAGCACCGCGCCGTTCTCCCTGGCCGCAACGGTGCAGACCAACTCTTCATCGCGGCCTTCGAAACAAACCGTGAGGAACAACTCCAGCGGAAGGGCACGCGACCAATCGCTGAGCGCGATTTTTACTCCGGTTTTAAACGCGGCGTCGTAGGGCTCGATGTCGATTTTCCCGGCATCGGCAAGCCGAACTCCGATTTCTCTTCCCCCGCTGTTCACCAGCATATCGTTCGTGCCGGAGGGCAGCATCGTCCAATGTGCGGCTCCATTCCGCAGCTCCATGGCGAGAGTGGTCGCGTCGAGAGTTACGACATTTCGAGACCCGGCGATGGTCCAGTGGTTGCCATCGTGAGAAACCTCGACGGGCATGGCTCCCCAGTCTGAGCGCGAGAACTCGGTCGCGCTCGCGGAGTGGGCGGACCACGGCTGCGCCAGGACGCACGCGAACACGATTTGAAACCACGCGAGAACGTTGCTTGGGAGGAAGCTTCGGATGGCGGTGGGAATCATGATTGGTTTTGGCCGAGCTATCTGACTGGGAAACCGTGGCGGCGGCTATCGAACAAACGTTCGAGCTAACTCCGCCCGATTGGGCAGCTTCGCGGAACGTTTGGGTGCATATTCCCCATTTTTTCGCGCATGCATTGGGTGCATAAGCCGGGAAAAGTTAGTCGCGAAGTCACGGCTGAGGATGCCGTCTCGGTCGTGGTCGTCGTCGAAATCGCCGTAGCGGTGATTTTTGCCATCCTCCGGCTCATCCACTGAGTAGTCAGCCTTTTGCGGAAGGTGGAAGAAGTGGCCGGCAGACGCCGCGGGCAGCGGTTATCTTACCTCGTGCATTCAAAGAGCAGCCGCCAGAGCGGTGTCGAACGGAACAGGAGGGCTGCGGGAACGTGCAGGGCCGGCGTGAACATGAGCCACTGCACGTACTTGGCCCAGGCCAGCCTGCGGGCGAAAAGCCGATCGCAAGCCCGGGCAATCCGGTTCCGGGCCTTATACCAATCAAGACCGCCGTTGCTGAAGGCGTGGAGATGCGGGAGCGCGGCCTCCGCCGCCTCAAAAGCCATGGACATGCCATTCCCGGTTACTGGCGGAATCATCGTGAGCGCGTCGCCGAGCCTGCATTGAGCGGCGGCGCTGGCGCGGCGCGGTTGAAGGTCCAGGCCCGCGATGGCGCAAAAGGAGCTTTCGTCGAATTCCGCATTGGCGAGACTGGCGCTCAGTGTGGTTCCGCTGCGACCGTGCAGCAGTTCCCTTTCGCGGTCGCGTTCATTCACAAGCGGGCGGCCCGCGCCGGCCGCATTCGGCCTTCGTTGGAACAGGCCACAGATGTTGATTTCGCCTTCCGGTAAACGAGAAATGCCAACGTAACCTTGCGGCAGCGTGTGCATTTCGAGGTCGGCAGAGAGGGTTGCACTGCGCGCGTGGATCTTCAGCCCGAACCAGCGGGCGCCCGATTCGGAGTTTTGCCTGCGACGGCCGGTGGTAAAGACCATGCCCGGCTGATCCTTGGCACCGGCCCATGAGACGCCCTCCCGGATCTCGCCTCCGGCCTGCCGCAGTTCAGCGGCGAGCAAGGCGTCCAGCCTAAAGCGAGAGAGACAAAGGGCAGGGCGGGGTAACTCTCGAACGGGAGCGCGTCTTCGGTTGAAAAAGAAGGCGGTGGTTTTCGCTTCGCACGCGCCGGCCTGGAGCAGTTTCGATTCCAGGCCGAGCCGCCGAAGCACATCTTGTCCGCGGCCGCTGATGAATTCGCCGCAAACACGGTGGCGCGGATAATACCCAGCTTCCCAGAGGACAACTGGAACTCCGTGCTGTCGAAGGCCAATGCCCAGCGTGAGGCCAGCCAATCCGCCGCCGACGATCGTTATTGGCCGAAGAAGGTTTGTCATGAGCGGCTTCGCGAAGCGATGAAGAGGTGACTGGCGAAACCGGCACGCCGTTCCTCCAGGCGCCATTCGCTGTTCGCAGGCCACATGGCGGAGAGTTCGCGTCCCGAAAACCCCGCCAGCACGCTGGCGGGAGCGTCGTGGCGCGTTACGGGGCCACAGCCAATCACGCCTACGAGCCGGCTTAAGCCTAACGCCAGGCGCGAGCGGCGCGGCTCGAGGGCGATGAAGCGCTCCGTCAATTTTGCGGCGCTGCCGAAGAAGCTCTCGAGCTGTTCCGCGGCGAAGTGATGGAGGAAGAGGTTACAGAAGAGCGCGTCCACGTGCGGCACTGGGGATTGGTCAAACCAATCCCCGACGTCAGCGGTGACGACTTGGACCAACCAGCCAAGAGCCTGGAGGGACTCGCGCGTGCCGGCTGTGATAACCGGTTGTCGATCGATGAAAGTGACGCGGCGCTCGGACCTTTTGCTTACGCTGCCGGGCGCCTGACTTGCGCCTGCGACAACGTTACGGAGCAAGCTGCCATCTCCTGCACCTAATTCCACGAGGTGAATCGAGTCGCGTCGGAGCAAATCGCCCAGGCTGCAGCGGAGGAGGGCGGCGTGGCCCATCCAGGCATTCAGGCGCTGGAGGTCTCGCCGCGAGCGCATGGCCGCAGGGGCTTCGGCCGGCAGCTCATCGAGCCACTCACTGATGAGCTTTCTCATTTCTCGAACTCCACCAGCGCGCCATGGCAGCTAAAGCCGGCGCCGAAAGACGAGAGCCACCAGCAGCCGTTGGGCGCGGAGTCGTTCAGGGCTTCATCCAACACGAAGAACAAAGAAGCGCTGCTGACGTTACCGTAATCGCGCAGCACGGCTTCGCTCCAGCGTACATCCCGAGCAGTCAAACTGAGTTTGTCGCGGAGTGCGGCGAGCACATCGCGCCCGCCCGGATGCAGCACCCAGCCTTTGAGCTCCGAGCGCTCCCTGTCGGTCTCGCGCAAAACCTGGACGAGGACCTCGCGCGCCTGTTGCGCGGCGAAGGCAGGCACTTCGGGAGAGAGGATATTTCGTAACATACCGTTCTCTTGAGTGAAGCGGAGCATTTCGCGATCGCCGGGACGGACAGTGCTGCCGGCGGCGCGCCACTCCATGCTGAAGTGCAGTCCGGGCACATCGCCCAGCACGGCAGCACCTGCTCCATCGCCGAAGAGGCAGGCGCTAATGAGCACTCCCGGATCGTTGTCCAGGAAGAAGGCAGCGGAGCAAACCTCGACGCAAACGGAGAGCACCCGCCGCGCGCGGCTGGAAGCGAGCAAGGCCTCGGCCGTTCTCAAGTTGGGCAGTGCGGCCCCGCAACCTTGTCCCACGAGGTCGAGTGCCAGCGCCGTGGCGCGAATGCCGAGCAACTCTCCGACATAGCTGGTGAGGCCGGGGCATAGATAGCCGGTGCAGGTGCTGATGAGGAGGGCGTCAATCTCATCGGCCGTCACACCTGCATGTTGGAGAGCATTTCGTGCCGCGTTTGCCGCGAGGGCTGGAGCGTGTTCGGCAAAGCGGCGATGAAGGGCATTCGGGGTTAAGTCGAAGGCTTCCCTCAAATCCGAGTAAGCGAGGTGACGCGATTGGATGCTGTCGTTCGCCAGGACTTTTCGCAGGATGGCGCGGGCGCGCGGCGCGAGTTGCTGGAATTGCGGCGCGGCTTGCAACGCCGCCCAGCAGTCCGCTTGTGAGTAACGGGTTTCAGGGGCGGCAGTGCCGACCCCCAGGATAAACATGGCGGAAGATAATGCGGCTTGGTCGAAAAGGCGAGCGCGGGGACTCTTAACAGGAGCTTTTACCCGCGGGCGGGGCTGAACCGTGGAAGAAACCCATATGCCCGTAAGTCCGCTTCTTGCTCATGCTCGTGCTCTCCCCATGATTCCCTCTGCTTAGCGTAATTAGATTGGCTTAGCGCGGATTCCGATCGCTGCGGCCCGAACCGGACGAACTGCTCGAGGAAGAGGAGCTGCTGCGGGAACTGGAGCCGGAGGAGCCACCTGAATAAGAGGGCGCGCTGCGAGGGGTGGGGGCCGATGAACCGCCACCGCCCGAGGAATAGGCCGGCGCGGAGAAGCTCCGAGGCGAGTCGAACGAGCGCGAGCTTCGTCCATAATCAGAGAGGCCGCGGGAGCGCGAGGATTCTCCAGAATTTCCGTAAGCACTCCCGCCCTCGAAGCTTCGCACCTGTGGCGACGCGCTGCGTCCCCAATCGGAATTGCCCTGCCAGCGGCGGTTAAACGGCAAGGCCTGCTGCGGCTGGGGAGCGGCCATGCTGCGGCTGTCGCCTGGCGACACAGGCTGGTTGTTGCCGCGCAGTTCGGGTTGCGGCCGGGCTGCATTCCCACGGTGCCACGGATCTCCGGTTCCCCAGGGAGTGGCGGCGGAAGGCCGGGCGCCGCTCGCGACGTAGTTGCGCTGACTGCCATAAGGATTCGTTTCCGAGCGGAGGTGGCTGGGAGTGGCGGCGGTGGGCCGTGGGGCGGAGGTCACGCGCGGACGATAGACGTTCAGCGCCTGGCCGTTGCTGCTGAGGTGTTCAAAGCGGCCGTTGCCGGCATGAGGTCCCCGGGCTTCCTGGATGCTCACGCGCGACAATTGGCTGTGGGTCGCCGCCGCTACCATCGTGGGCGAGACGCCATGATTGATGATTCCGTGCCGTCCGCTTCCGTAGGGAGCACTGACCGAGCTGGAATGGTAGAAGCGGGCGACGGTTTCTCGAGGGAGCGGGTGCTCGCGCAAATGGCGGGAGTTGAAATGCCCCATATCGACGTAGGCGAAGAAGTTCATGCCAATGCCAAAATCAAAACCCAGACCGACGCGGCGACCGTGATAGACCAGGCCGACGCCCGATTGGTACCACGCGCCCGGCGGCAGCGGCGCCCATCCGCAATACTGGTTTGACGAGCGCCAGCAGACCCAGGCCGGCGACCAGACGCGTCCCGGCGCCCAGCACCACCCGTAATGGCTGTGATGAAACCAGCGGCCATAATGGAACGGGGCCCAGCCCCAGGAATAATCCGACATCCAGTACCAGCCGCAATCGCTGTTGACCCAGTAACCGCCGTCGTAGTAGGGCTGCCAATAAGGATCATAAGTAGCAACGGTCGGCTGCCATACCGGTCCATAGCCTTCGGCATCCAGCCAGTTTCCATAGGGAGAGAGCGAATCATAGAAATTCGGTTCAGCGCTTTGGTCCGGGGCGGGCGGTGGAGTCGCGGGCGCCGTTTCCGGGGCCGGCTGGGTTTGAGTGTAAGTCGGCGGAGGCTGCGGCTGACCATAATCCGGTGCAGGCGCGCCCAGCCCCTGGTCGTGCTGGAGCATTGCCATCACGACGGTGTTGGGCACGCCCAGGTCATTCAAATAAACGATTTGGTCCGCGCTCAAATCGAACCGTGCCGGGCAATTCTTGACGAAAGCCAGCATCACGTCCGCCTGAACACCCGCGCTGGCGAGTTTCATGATTTCGGCAGCGGGCCCGCTCATCGGCACATTGGCCGGGAGTGGCTTTGCGCCGGAGAGCGGTTTCAAGGTGGCTTGCGAGAGATCGACGCTGCTGGTGTTATCCTCGAACAGATCGGGATCCAGCGAGACGGAAGTGCCGATGGTAGCCGGCGCGCTCGGTGGAGGCGTGGCGGCGCCATTGTCTTGAGGCGCGGCGAGCGCGCTCGAAGTGAGACCCACTAAAACCAAGCTGCAGCCCGCTAACGTCCAGCTCTTCATATCACAGTTATAGCCTAAGCGGAATCGCGTCGGCTGTCATCTCATCTGACTCGGTTGCGCGCGGGCATATTCACTCGCCATTCTTCGGAGAACGGAGCGGCACCGAGAGGTGCGCCGGCGGGGGATTGCTCGGTTTTGTTTTAAAAGCGGAACGCAGAAGCCAATGATGCTTAAGGCCTTGCACGAATTCATCGGCATGGATTACAGCGTCCGAGAGGCCCTTGAGCAAATTCGTATTCGCCTGCACCTGGCCGTTTAAGTTGCTGGTGATGAGAGATAAGTTGACGAGGGATTGTTCCAGGCCGGTTGCCAGCGCCGTCAGGTTCGTGCTGACGGCGTCGAGCGTGGCGTCCGTCTTTCCCAGGGTCCCCCCGAGCTGAGAAGCGAGATTTGTCGGAATGAGGAGATCGCCAAGAGCGCCAGGGTGATCGAGATGGGCACTGAGAAGGGCCAGGTTGGTGACCATGGGCCGAGCGTTGATTGCGACGATGTTTAAGTTGGAGGTGAGCACGGCGCTGTTGGAGAGGACGGTTTGGACAGAATTTGTGAGGCTCAGCACGTTGGGCAGGGCATGTTCGACCTGGGCGACCAGTGCTTCGAGGCGCTCGGTGACCGCGGGCGCTTCGTCGGTCGGCAACCAGTATGGTTTGTTTGTACCGGCCCAAGGTTCGTATCGATTGGCCGAATCGTTCCAGATGCCGGTCATGACCTTGCGTTTTTGCTTCTCGTCGCCGTCGAGCACGACCAGATTGCTGTAGCCTGCGGCGGCCACCACCTCGACGCTCACATTGGTGAGCGGCTGGTATGGCTTCGCCAGCAGCTTGCTGCCATTGCTATCGAAGATTTCCTGTCCGAACCACCAATTGCCTGATGACCAAAGTGGTTTCGCATCATCGATAGACAGACGTTGCAAAGGCCGGAACGTGTAAGTCGGATAGCCGTTGGTGCCCTTCGTCACCTCGAGCACTCGCTTCCCTAGGAGATCGGCGATAACGACTTTGGCGACGGACCCATCGGTCCACATGTAGCCGATGTTGTCGCCGCGGAGTTCGAACTCGAGGTAAACACGGTAATATGGTTGGTCGGCGGCCATCGGCTTGATGGCAGTGATGGCACCGGCATCGAAGCCCATGAGCATGACGGGATCTCCCACGTGCAAGCCGCTGGCGGTATCCACGAAGGCGAAATACTTGGCTTTCGTAACGAACCATCCCTTGCGTTCGGCGGTGGCATAAACGTAATAGGCCAAACCGACCAGGAGGAGCAGGGAGGCAATGAGCACGAACCAGCCGACCGCCTTTTCCATGCGGCTTAGGCGCGTGCGGAGCTGGGGGGTGAGATCCTGGAGGGGCATCTTACTCCTGCAAGACTCTCAGCAGGTTATCGAGCAACTCCTGGCTGGCGGCTTCGACCTCGGCCCAGCTTCCGAGCACGTGCAGGCGATGGCCACGCAAGACCGCGAATTGCTTTGCATGGTTTTTCCAGAGGCGGAGATCAGCGGTGGTCACGACTATTGTGACTGCTTTGCCTGCCAGCAGGCCCTGGCCGGCGGACAATTTGTCGAGGAAATCGAGCCACCAGTTTGCCTGGCGCAGGTCCAAGCCCGCGAGCGGATTGTCCACGAGCAGGACTTCGGGTTGGAGGATCAATGCGCGCGCGAGGCCGACCCGTTTTTGCCAGGGCCGACCGAGCCTGCCTGGGGTCTGCTCCGCGTACGGGGTCAACTCGGTGGCCTTCAGCATTTCCTCGACAGATTGCGCAGCCTCGGCAACGGAGAGGTTGTGATGATAGCGGAGAGGCAGCGCGATATTCTCACGGACGGTGAGATGATTGAAAAGCTGGCCCGTTTCGAAAACCAGCGCGGCGCGCAGGCGCTCCTTCAAGCGGGAAGATTCAAACATCGGCATCGGTTGGCCAAAGAGCCGGTATTGGCCGCTGAGCGGCGCCATCAACCCGCCGGTCATCATGAGGAAATCGCTCTTGCCCGAGCCTTGCAGTCCGGCGATGACCCAGTAATCCCCCGGTTGCACCCGCCAGCGCACCGACTCGGCCACCGCTTCCGTGCCGCCTTGCAGCGAACCGGCCGAGACATCCTGCATTTCAATGACTGGAGTTTCCATCGTCTTAGATTGGCCTGTTAGACCGACAGATAAAGAAGGATGAAGAGCGCGTCCAGCATAATGCATGCGATCACGCTCTGGGCCACGGCGCGGACCGTGGCGTTTGAAACCTCCTCGAGGCGCAGCGGTTGCGCGAGGCCGTGATAGGAGGTTACGATGGCGATGATGAAGCCGAACGAGAGCGTCTTCAGCGCGAGGAGCACGAAATCCATCCCGCGCAGCGAGCCGGCCAACTGCCGAAAATAATCGCTTGGGAGCAGCGGCACATTCTGCAGGAACGCCCATAGATAGCCGCTGGCGACGGCGCCGATGATGAGATAAATGGTCAGTGAAAACACCCCCAAAGCCAGGCCGATGACGCGTGGCGCCACGAGGTAATGGATGGGGTCAATGCCCAGCGCTTCCAGCGCTTCCACCTCGCCCATCGCTCGCGCGGTGGCGAGTTCGACCACCGTCGCGGTGCCGATGCGCGCGAGTACGAGCAGCGCCGCGATCAGCGGACCTAATTCCCGAACGACGACAATCACCATGATGGTGCCGAGATAATGAATTGCTCCGACACGGGTGAGCCACGAGACCGCCTGGCCAATCACTACCAGACCGAGCGCCGCCGCGATGAACAGGAACATCGGCAGGAGGCGCAAACCAGCACGCGAGATCTCGCGATACACGAGCGGATGGATCACACGGCGGGCCACGCCGAACTTGGTGAGGAGCACGCCTAAGGTGATCAGCGCGAATGCTCCCAGACCTTGCACGGTAAGAATGAGCCGCAGCAATTTGCGGCCGACGAAATTCATGAAATCCCGCGGCAACGGAAGGCTGAGCAGCCGTAGCCGCGCTGCACCCGTGTTGCTGGCAGTTGCGTCCGGCACGTGAGAACGGTAGTCGCTGGTGGGGAAAGCGTCAAAGGGGAAGGGGTTGGAACGGGTGCGATGCAAAGCGGTGCGCAGCTTGTGCTCCGCGAGGATTCAGCAACTGGGAGCGCCGGCACCCTTACCGTGACTCCGCGCTGTGAGGCTCGGGCGCCTTATTGCCGCACGCGGAAGAAGGCGGTGGGATTCGTCATCGACACCGAGTACGGGCTGGTAGCCAACGAGACGTCCTGATAAGGACCGGTGACATTCGTGGAGGATTGAAGGGTCCAACCGGACGGCCAGGTGAGCGTCATGGTTTGCCCACTGCTTGAGAACTGGATGGGAGCCGGTGACATCGAAGCCGGAACCACTTCGCCAGTGGCAAGGATGGTTGCCGGAGCCAGGTTGCCGGAAATGACAAAGCGGATTTGCGATAGTTGCTGGCTGGTGACGCCGCTGGCATTGGAGCCAAAATAGAGTTGGGTGGCGCCGCCGCCGGTGGGGGAGCCATGCCAATTGGTGACGCACAGCGTGGCGCTGGAGACCCACGATTGTTCGGTGGACGGGGCAGCGGTGCCTTGACGGTCAAAGATAATCGCAGCATGGAAACCTGCACAACGCGTGCCTCGTAAATACCAGAATAAAAGCGGCACAGGACTGCCGCACTCCAAGGAGCGTTTGCCGTGAACCCGCGGCGATTCGTGGATTTACTTGAACAGGGAGAGAGGGATTGAATTGGCGAGGGCACGGTAGCCGGTGGGGTTCAGGTGCAGGTGGTCGCCGGTGTCGAACGTGGAGAGCAGGTTGGTGAGGGTTTGTGGATTGCGCGCGATGGCGTCGAAGTCCAGCACGGCATCAAATTTGCCGCCGTGGCGGATCCAATCGTTCACAGCCTGGCGGGCGGTTTCGTGTGCGGGGGAGGAATAGCCGCTACCGCCGAAGGGGGTAATGGTCGCGCCGAAAACCAGGAGGTGCTGTGCGTGTGCTTTATCGACCAGCGCGGAGCACGCGTTCGTGAGGCTTTGGGCATCGCGATGGCCGGCGCCAATGTCGTTCACGCCTTCGAAGAAAATCAGCCACCGCGCTCCTGCCTGGCCAAGCACATCACGGTCGAAGCGGGCCTGCGCCGACGGCCCGAGGCCGCCGAAGATTCCGTTTCCCCCAATTCCCATATTCAGCACGGCAACGTTGGCAGTGGGAGGATTCGCTGCGAGGCGCTCGGCCAGGACATCCGGCCAACGATTGTTCCCATCGGTCGTGGTGCCACGGCCGTCAGTGATGGAATCGCCGAGTGTAATGACGGCACCGGCCAAAGGCTCCGCGAGGACGTCGATGCCGGTGAGAATGTACCAGTGCGCGGTCTTTTTCGCGTCTGGCAAGTTGATGGCTGAGACGGCATCGCCGGGCTTGACGAACGAGGTGGTTCGCGACCCGGGATGGCCGGTAATCGTTTTGGCCGAGGCGCTCCCGAAACGAATCGTGACCGCGACGTTTGTTAGTCTCGGCAAGTCGAAAGACAGTGGATCGGAAGTCAGCTCCCTGCCAGCAGGGACGGTGGCAGAGGCGGAACCGCTGAACTTGAGGGCGGTGTCCGATCCCGGAACGATGGCCCCATCCGCACCGCTGGCGCTGGCACTCGCGAGAGCGATGTGGGCCGCTTCGAGCGCGACCGGTTCGGAGCCGAAGGCGTTGGAGAATCGGATGCGCAGTTTTTTGCCGCCAATGGAGACCCGCACGAACTGCCGCAAGGTGGAGTCCGCCAAAGGCGCCGGGGGAAGGTTATTGGGTTCGGTCAACTGCGGAGCGCAGCCCCAGGTGCCGACCCAGTGTTCGGTCGTTTGGGCGGCTGCGGAAAGCACAAACAGCATGCTGAGCATGGCGACCGGTAAGCTGTTGAAACAGCTTATCGGAGCGATGCATCGCAAACGCCGGGCTAAAGCTGCGGTGTTAATGAGAGGAAGGCGGCGAGAGAATCGATTCACGGAATGCTGTGGCTTCACAGGGCTGCAGGATAGACAAGGCTTGCCTTTACGCCGAGTGCGAAGTCGCTTGCTGGCGCGGCCAGGGCGAGAGCTCACCAAAGTAGTTCTCTGAACTGCCGAAACCTAAGGCTATGAAAGAGGGCGCGCTGCGGCGCTCTGCGCGCGTGGCGCGCGAGGAAGCGAAGACACACGGAACCAAACTTTAGTTCTGGAAAAACGGCAAACTCGTGGCAGAAAAGCCCTGAGGCCACACCGGATCGACGGCGGATCATTCCACCCAGTCCCACTTGGGTCGGTCGAACCGGTTCTACCCTTTCACCTGAGTTTGGCCGGGTGCAGCATGGCCGAGTGGTTAACCTTCACGGGTGCGCTGGGCTGTGCGCGGGCCCTTCATAAACTAGCTTCAACCCCCAATCCGCATCCGCGGGAAACGCCGGCAGTGAAATGATCCCGATCACGCTGGAGAAAACCCTGTGCGAGCCTGCGTCTTGAAAAATGCCCGTGCGCGGATCGAACCACTCGGCGCGGTAGGTGCTGTTGAGTCTTGCGCCGCGGATTTGGCTTCGAGGACAACCCTTTTCGAAGTAGGCCAGGAAGAGCTCCTTGTCAGGAGTCCGGGCGCAGTAAGCCCATTCCTCGTACGAATACAAATCATGCGTTTTGTTCGGGCTGAGGAGGTCGGCGTCAGGCACGAGGTCCTGGTACCGTTTGCCGATCGAAAACGCGAAGGTGCGAAGATGCTTCATCTGGGCGGCGGAGTTCCATTGGAAGGCTTCCCACATTTTTACCGGCGCGGCTGGCTCAATGTCGGCGCCCCAGATTCCTTCCGCGCCATAGACATGCCCCGCCAGGCCGCCGGAGAGAAAACTGCCATACATTGCGGAGCGCACGAACTGGTCGTCCTTTTCGGTGCCTCCCGGCGCGCCATGCTGGTAACCCTTTCCGTTTCCCAGCGAGCGAGCATCGTTATACCCGGAGTAATACGGCTCCCCATTCAGCGCCGGTTTGGGGTCGGGCTGCCGAAAGATCTCGGTGAGGTACCAATAGTTGTTGTGCTCGCGCATGTTCCCGGTCTGGTGCAGCGTCACCCAGGAGTGGTCGCCCCAGTTTTCGAGCGTCGAAGGATTCGCATTGGCGGAGAGCAGATTGCCGAAGGGCGGCGGGCCATATTTCTTCAGGACCAGGTTGATTGCGCGAGTGAAGTCTTCGGGGCCGATGGACTCGCTGATGATGTCGAGATGGATCGGGCTGAGCACCGTGTTGTTCGCCTGGTAACGGGCGAAGATATATTCAATAAACCGCGCGTAGGAGTCGGGCCATTTATAATACTTGCTCCACAAATTGCTCGCATCGCGGCGCGACACCTCGATGAAGGCGACGAAGCCGTTTGCGTTCAGATAGTCAATCTTGCGGTCGAGGTAGTCGAAATACTGCGGGTTGATTTGGTCCACATCGGGAAACATGTTCTCGTAACCGGGAACCTTTCCGGGAAATCGAAACGGCCTGCCGCCTTCGTTATCCATGTTCTTGGCACTGCCGGTGCCGAATTCCAACCAGGCGGAACGAACCGTGGTTTTGTTGGAGTCGTTCATGACCACGTGCCAGGAGGATTCGTCGGTCATCCAGTTCGGAAAGGCCGCGATGATGTTAACCCAGTTAAATCCCTGGGCCCTTCGGTACCTCACGTAATCCTTGAACCCCGCTCCAGGCCCCAGCGGGCGCTCGGTTTCGTCGTCATACCACCGAAATCGATTTGCGCCGGTAGCATACCAGGTGTCGCCAAGGACGAAAAATGGAGTGCGGTCGGCAGTTTCGAGAGCGTGATGATTCGGCGTCGCTCTCAGGAAACCGCGACGGAGCGGATTTTGCAGCTTCTCCTCTTCAGTCCAGGGAATGGCTTGGAAGGAACCCCTCTTTCCCGCGAGGCCTGTATCCTTCGGCTCGGAGCCGCTTTGCCAGCTCCAGCTTCCGGGCTCGGTCGCAAGCACGCGGACCTTGAACGTGCGCCCTCCGTCCCAAAACCCGTAAACCCGCTTGGAGAAGTTTGGCCCTTTCAGGTCCACCCACACGGTTTGTTCTGCGTAAGGATTTTCGTAGCTCTTTTCAGAGTGAAACGTCAGCGTCTGCTTTTCCCAGACATGAATCTGTGCGGCGGGCACTGGCTGACATGCAAGTGCTGCCAACGCGACAAAACCAAACCTCAGAATGCGGCTTAACATGAGAGACCAATCGTCGCCCATTCGTATGCCTGTTCAGCCGCAAGTGCAACTCGAAAGGCAAGGGTCCAGGAGGCGCGCCTTTCAGTTCCCTGGTCAACGGCGACGGCCGGTGAGAACAGGCCGCTGCTCGCAAGTTTGCAACGAAAACAACAGCGGAAGTGCCCCTGCAATGGCGCCGAATTGCCACTTGTAATCGCGGTAGCGAAGGTTAGGATAGACGAGCATTCCGGGACCTCATGGCTCTATGCCTTTGCGAATCTTCTTACGAGGGTTTTCATCGTGGATGGTGAAACGTCAAGCCGCACGCGCCAGGCACCGCGACTCGTGCGGTGTTTTGAGGACGGATGGTGTGGTGCGAACGTGAATTTTACCCATTATGCATGTGCCCAAGCGCAGTCCGCGGCAGGAATACCAGTTGAAGCAACGTGAGCGAATCGAGGCTGCTCCCGTTATGGCCACGAAATTCCCGCGGTTGAAGGCCTTAAAGGTGACCCTCGAGTTCTTTGACGCGGCCGGCAGCACCAAACAGGGCGAGATGAAGTGCAAGTTGAATGTCGAGCATGCGAAATCGGTTCTGTGGTTTGCCTGCCCCGGGGTGGAGTGCAGTTGCGGCGATTTCGATTTGAGCGAAGCGCTGGCCAAAGCAGTACGCGCCCGGCGCAAAGTCGCCGCCGGGGAAATGCAGTGCGAGGGGACGCGCCGGAAGGGCGACCGCCAGCCGGTGTTGTGTCAAACCCGGCTGCACTACACGCTGAATTTGAATTATGACTGAAATGAAGAACCTTAAACCGGCGAGGTGCCATTGAGCCGCCCCTTTTCGCCGCGCTCGTTCCATCCCCGGGAACCGTTGCATCGCCGCAATGGGAAGATCCGCGCGCGCGAGGTGCGGGTGCTTGACGAGACGAAGCAGCAACTCGGCGTCATGTCGTTGAATGAGGCATTGCGATTGGCGCAAGCGAAGGGGTTGGACCTGGTCGAGATCGCGGCAACGGCCACGCCGCCGGTTTGCCGCATCGTCAATTACGGCAAGTTCCTCTATGAGGAGGCCAAGCGGAACAAGGATGCCCGCGCTCCGCAGTCCGCCAGTCGATTGAAAGAGATTCAGCTCTCGGCCACCATTGACTCGCACGATCTCGCGACCAAGCGGAATCATGCCATTCAATTCCTGTGTGACGACCACAAGGTACGGCTAAAGCTGCGATTCAGAGGCCGGCAGAAAGCGCACAAGGAGGTTGGGTTCGACGTTTTGAACCGGTTCGTCAAAGAGGTAGCGGCTTACGGCCATGCCGACGCCCCTCCGAAACTGCTGGGCGATCGCGACCTGAACGTGCTGTTGACTCCTTTGCCGCGGGACAAACGCGCAAAGAATCCGCGCTCGGCGGCGGTCGACGGTCCGCCTGCGGACGACGCTGAGCCGGAAGAGAGCGAGTAGGCCGCGAGCCTCGGCCCGGATATGTCATAACGACCGGGATTGTCGTTGCGCAAATCCTGGTGGCATTGGACTGGGAAAGTCTGCGCTACGTCTCGTCTTGAGCGCTTCTCGACCCTTCAGGGCTTAGGGACGGTCAGCCGGTTTTGCAAAATCGAAACCAACTCATTTGCGTCGTGCGGTTCTGGAACGACCCAACGCGAGCCGAAAATCAGTTTGGGAATAGCGCCGGTGCCGTTCTGCAGTGTGTTTCCAAAAATCCGAACGCAGTCTTGGATGTATTGGTTAATCCACGGTTCTGCCGAGGCCCTGATGAAGTTCGCCGGGCCGATTAATTCGACGGCCTTGGCTTTGGCAGCGTCGAGGCTTCGCGGGTGCCAGCGGTCGCCCGATTCATAGGTGAACATCCAATTGTCGAAGGCGGGGAATGCTTCGCGCTTAGCCAGCCAGACTGCCAGAGCAATTCTTGTGAGTTCGCAGGAATCCTTGAATTCGTCCACGTCGTGCGGGATGTATGGGTTGCACTGACGATTCAACGGCGCCGGGCAGAGGGCAAAAGCCAGTTTGCCGCCGTAGCTGCGAATTGTCTCGGTGAGCATGAAATGCAACTGCTGACAATGCGGGCATTCATAATCGAAGAGAAGCTTGACGACGTACGGCGCCTCGGGTGAACCAACCAGCGGCACGCGATGAGGATCCATCGCGGGCAGATCATGCGGTGACTCGCCAGTGCGGTTCAGAGCCGGCGGAGCGAAGCCAATCTGACATGCCGCGAGAATGCCGGCGAGGCCAACGCCGAGCAGGGCCGGCGCGAGCCAAGGCCAAGGGCTAGCTACGGGCCCGGGTGAAGTTGGAGGCGAAAAGCCTTTTTGCCGCGTGGCGGCTGCGGCTGAGCGGAGTTGGGTGGGCGCTCTCCAGATAACGAGGATGGCGAGTAGCAAGGCGATAGCATGAGTCGCCATGCAATAGGGGCAGAAGGCTCCCACGAGCCATTTCTGAACGAGCATGAACCAAACCGCGCTTCCGGCAGCAGCCCCGGCGAGAACCAGCAGCGCGCGCCAGGCCAAGCGGCGAACCGAGGTTTCGGTGCCGCTTCCGATACACAGGCTTGCCACGAGCATTGCCAGGTAAGCGCCTGCCGCCAGGCCGCTGACAGGCAGCACTCCGCCAACAGTTGACCACCGGCTCTTGAGCAGGTCGTCACACGAGCTCCCTCCTCCGCAGCCGATGGCCGGCCCGCCGGATAAAGAATGCCAGCCCAAATACGCGCTCAACGCCAAAGCGAGCGCGCTTAAACTTGTCAATGCCCAGCGCCAGCGAGGCCAGGTTGTCCCCTGTTCATTGAGCTCTCCGGACATATCTGTTCGGAGCGCCGGGGGTGGGAAGGCTGCCGGAAACTTGCGCGCCGCGTTCATGCGGGCGGGTCAACGCGGCAGTCAGCGTGATGCCGCTGCCGGAAACCTGCGCCTCCGCGGCATGCGCCATTTTCAGCGGTTCCGCAACGGTGATGGTAGCTTCTCCGCCGCGGCGTCCGCCAAAGCCGCGAAAACCGCCTCCAGCAATCGAGGCGACCACTGCCGTTTCCTGGTTGGTGCCACTGTCCATCGTGATTGTTTGGCCAGCACTGAACCCAAATGCGCTGGTGACCGGAATCACCGTCGCACCTCCATCAGTGCTGGTTCGGACCGTGGTGGCTCCGGCCGTACCGACCGTGGCTACCGTTGCCCTCTCGCTGTTCGCGCCCATATCGATAATGACGGTCTGTCCCGCGCTGAAATCGGCCACGCTGGCCACCTTGATGTTGTTGGCTTCCGTGGCAGCGGCGGCGGCAAGAGTTGTCGCATTCTGCAACAGAAAATCGCGGCAGTTGCTGCCGGTATCTTCGCCATCGGGAAAGCGGCCGGCGCTCCGGTTGAGCGCGGGCAGTCCGCCGAAGCCGCCAAAACCGCCGCGCCCGGCTCCGGGTGAGGGAGCGCTGCAGCCACCGCGGCCAGCCCCGGACTCGGCCTGGTAACCTTCCGCCGCCCACGGATCCACAAGGCCGCCATAGTTGAGACTGTCCACAACGAGCCCGGCGGCATCACGCAGGACCATCGTGCCCGCGCTGCCCAGGCTCGGGCCGCCAAACCATTGGTTGGGCGCGGGCGGCCCTTGATAGCCCGCGCTGGTCACCGCGGCATCGCGCACGACTGCGTTGATGTCGTGGTCAGCGGAGAGAGCCCGGTCGAGTGTGATGCCGCTGCCCAACGGCAGAATGGGTTCGTTGCTCGAATGAGCAACCGCCGTCGCGGGCTTGAAGCTGAGCCCGGTTCCGCGGGCGCTGAAGGGTATGTTGGCAGCGTGGTTGAATTTGAGCGGTTCGGCCAAATCGAGACCGGTGCCCGTGTCTCCGCTGCGCGCGTTATTCGGATTGAACTTCGACTGCGTGCCGACGTTTTTCACGGTGACGGTTTCGATCCCATGGCCGACGCTGTCGATGTCCAAGCGGATCTTATCGCCGACGGAGATGTTCGCCACGGATGAAACCTTAATGTTGGTATCGCCGGCCTTCGCATCCGCCGCCAGCCAGGCTTGCGTGCCCGGCTTGCCGACCTCGGTGACCGTAACCACCTCGTATTTTTCCATCGTGCGGCCAACCGCCGGATAAGTTGCGCCGTAGCCAATCCCAAGTTTGTCACCGACTTCGACCTCGAAGTTAGCACCGCCTCCGAACGGGCCGCCGCGAGCACCGGTGAAAGGCACGTTCGTCGAGCCGGCGCGGACGGTGATGACCGGCCCATCAGGGAGAGGCTGCCACAGAGTCGTGCTGTTGCCGGCCGCGCTTCCGATGCTCACGATCTTCCGCTTTTCCACTGCGGAGCCGGTGTCGATTTCGACCGTGTCCCCGACATTCATGCCCGCTGTGCTTCTCACGAAGATGGTTTTCTCACCCTTGTGCGCGGGGGCGGCCAAACCAGAATTGGCGAGGCCCAGCAGGTAAAAACCTCTGGCGGCGAGTTTCGTGCCGGCAGGGATCTTCACGGAGGAGAAAATGGGTTGCTGGGTTGCGTGGGTGGTCAGCGTCCACTTGGAAATATCGACGGGGGCATCGCCGGCATTATAGAGCTCGATGAACGAGTCCGTCGTGTTGGAAGGAGAACCGGCGCTGACACTGAATTCGTTAATCTTGATCGGGTTCACGTTCCGCACTTTCTCGACCGTGGTCTCCGATTGCGTCCGACCATTCGCAGTCCAGGAGGCATGGCCAACAAGGTCGCCATTGAAAACCGCGCGACCGGCCGTGAGCTTAAAGGAGGCGCTAATGCTCGCGCCCGGTGCCACGGGCTCAGCGAACGTTTTCGATGTGCCGGTGCCATCGGACAGCGCGGAGGTCCAGCCGGCAGGCACGTTGATGCTCAGCTTAACTTCGGTCGCTGGCACTCCTAAAGTGTTCTTGAATGTGATTGTGGTTTCCTGCGATGAGCCTGGCGAGAAGGTCTGGAGCCCTGGTGGCGTTGCGGTCGCCCTGGCGGGAGCCAGGCTCAGCCGTTGCACAGCATATTTCGCGGCCACAATGTTCGCCTGCACCTTCTGGTCAGTCGCATCCGATGGAAAGGTCCCCGCGGCAGTCATTGCGCCTTCATAGAAAGTGCCTTGCGAGCCGTTGCTGTTATCGCCGCCGTTGCCGAGGAGGATCGCGCCCTGCTTGCGCATCGGATCGTAGGAACCATTGACGCGCGGTCCGTCGAACATGACCTTCAACTCACCGGTCTGCGCGTCGCCACCCATCGAGGTCCAATGGTGGGGTTCGCCCTTGGCGATGCCAGTGACGAATCGCCAATCGATATTCGGCAGGTTGGTGCAGAACTTGGAACCGTCCGGATTGACGCAACCGACGAGATTGTTCTCCTGGTCAGTCATGACCCAGGGGCCGGGAGGCGGACCGTGATACCACGCGCCAGCATTGCCGAAGTAAGTGGTTTCCATGGTCCCGTTGCCGTCATCGCGGCTATCGGTCTCGGCATTGCCATAATCGAAGCAGCATCCGGAATTGTAGTGCTGCCCGTTCACCACCCAATATTGACCCTCGGCTTGGTCCTCGACCGCGGTGCCGTGCGCATCGTTCCAACGCAAGCCCATGCCCGGCGCAATGAAGACGCCGTAGGCCTTGTGACCCATAATGGTAACCGGCGCCATATCCGCGAGCGGGACATTGTTGAATCCACCCATAGCCGGACCGCTGAAACCGCCGTGGGGCGCCTGGACGAGGTGGTTGCGTTTGCCGGATTGGTCGTAAATGGTGGTGATCCAGCAATAGGTGTTCGCGCAAAACCGATCCTGTGCTGCAGCGTCGGCGTAGCCGCCTCCGTCAATTTCGGAAGATTTCACGACGCCAATATCGAGCGTCTTCCCGTCCGATTGGCGCATGACCTGGTAAAGCGGACCGTTGTAAGACGCATACAGCGCACGCGTGGTGCTGTGGGCCGCGACGCATGGCGTGCCGGCCGCCGCGTAGATGTCGCAGGGGCCCTGCGGCCTGCGATTCGCGGCCTGCTTTCCGGCCTGGGCTGCGATCATCAAGGTGGCGACCGGCAAGGTGAACGCCAGCGCGAGGACGATGGCGAGGCTGATTTTCGTTTTCATGTTTCTTAGTTTTTCAAGGGCAGGTTGAAGATGGTCGCACTTAAGGCCGGCACAATGAGAGGCGAGCTCATTGTGAGGTGGTCGGTGCGGTGAATGTCCACGACGCGAGGTTGGCCGGGGCTGTTATGCGCGGTCGGATTCGGGCCGGTGATGTGCCAGCGCGTGGCCGAACCCGCCAGCGTGGCGCCTGCAAGCGAAGGGGCGAGTTCAACTTCGGATTCCGTCGGGTTCATCACTCCGATAGTGAGCGTTTTGCCATCTTTTGTAAGCGCGGCGGCTACATCACAGGGCGCGAAGTCCTGTTCGAGCCGCAGCGGAACTTGTCCATAGTGCGCGCGATACATCTGCAGGACCAATCCGGTGGTTTCCATCTCCGCCGCCGTCTTAGTGGTTTTGATGGCGCCGATGACGTTGACCGTTTGGGCGTAATGCGCCATTTGGATGAGGTCGCTCTGGCGGAAGTATTCGTGCAAGCCGGCGGCAACGCCAAGGCCGTCCTGCAGTTCGTAAATGCAGCCCAGCTCTCCATAGGCGTAATCGCGATGCCAGAAATTCCACTCGTCCATGGCAATGGGAACGAGCCGGCCATGCAGATTCGTCAGGCTCGCTTGCAGTTTGCGGTGGCCGTCGGCTTTTTCGCGGATGGCATCGCGCAGCATTGCGACATGCGCCAATAGGTTCGTGCGTTCGTCCTTCGTCCAGGGCACGCGCCCGCGATAGAAATGCTCCGACAGGAGCGACATATGATCAGCGCAGTTTTCGAGCATGATCTGGGAACAGCCTTTCCCCGACTGCGCTTGGTGTGGATCATTGTCTTTATTGATGGTGGTCAGATCGCCGACTGCCGTGAGCTTGATGCTCGGGTCCACCTTCCACATGTATTCGGCGACGGTGTTGTGCTTCAGCGTGTAATGCTCCATCTGCATGAAGCCGAGCTGCCAGGGTCCGAACATCTCGTTGCCCACGCACCAGAATTTCACTGCATAAGGCGTATTGTGGCCGTTTTTCGCGCGCCAGCCTCCACCAAGGGTCTTCGAGGTCGCGTTGCAATACTCGACCCACTGCGCGGCGGAATAGGCGTCGCCGAAGCCGGTGTTGACTGCGATCATCGGCTCGGTGCTAATCTCGCGACAAAAGGCGATGAACTCGTCGGTGCCAAAATCGTTGTGCTCGACCCCGGTCCAGGCGGGATTCTTGCGAGGCGGACGGCGATCGCGGTCGCCGATGCCATCGCGCCAGTCATAACCGCTGACGAAATTCCCACCCGGCCAGCGATAGACCGAGCCGTTAAGCTGCTTGAGCAGCTCGAGTGTGTCTGCCCGCATGCCATGCACATTGTCGGCGGGCATAAGCGAAGGCGGTCCGAGCAGCACATCGCCCTTCAGCACGCGGATCTCGAGCATGCCTTTGTCCGTGTCGGCCCTAGCCGCGAAAGCGAAAGCCTTCTTCGAGTAATCGCGACCGCTGAATTTCACCCGGTTGCTGGCGCGCTCCGCCTCGCCCTCGCCCCAGGCAAGCGCGACCTCAATTTCCGCGCTGCCATCGAGCGGTTTGGCCCAGAGATAGCCTTCGTAACCTTTGCCGGCGACGAGCCCGAGGTCGCGTTGGCGGATGCCGGCGCCCGCGTTGAGGCGCGGCGAATGGTTCCCGACGAACGCGTCTTCCTTCACCATGGTGACGCCGCTGCTCGGTCCGATAATTTGCCAGGGCGAGGCCCCCACGACGGGAAACGCGCTGTTGGTCAGATCCCGATAGGGTGAGTAGTCGGCGGTGATTGGGAAATAGAATTTCCGGTCTTCGAGCATCTGCGCCCAGATGCCGCCGTAGATGCAGCGGCCGAGATGCTCGACGAATTGCCCGTAAATGTAGGGGCTGATCGGCGGACTGGTTTTGGTTGTGTCGAGCTTCAGTTCAAGAGGGGCGGCGAAGACAGCCGCCGCCAACAGGGTTATTCCATGAACAGCGAGCACGAAGGGCCGCCGGAGGGCGAGACGCAGATTTCGCAGCGTGCAGTTGGCTCGTGCGGTTCGCACGCGCCAGTTTCCGATTCGGCGGAGCATCGAATTGTTGCGGCGTTCGCGGGTTAGGAAACCCGCAATACGGCAGACCTGGAAGTCTGCGCTACCAAGGGATTTGGTCGGTTTCATGGTTCGCATGTTCGCTGCGAGTCTGACGGGGCGTATCTTGGCGTGCCTTACACGAGCGGGCAATCAGAGATTGGACGAATGCAGGTTGATGCTCATGCTCCGGGAAAGGTCTGATGAGCAAAAGCAAGAGCAAGAGGAAGAAGAGGGGGAGTCGCGCGTCACCAGATCCTGAATTCGCCGCTGCAGTGGAGCAAGCCCATCATGTAGAGCAAGCCTTCGTAGTAGCGCTCTAGGCCTTCGGGTGTCGGCGTGTTCCAAAGTTCCTCGACGAATTGTTTCGAGCGGGGATTGGACGCGGCGAGACTGGTGACGGCGTTCACGGCGACGAGGCCTTGCGCATGTCGGGCTTCCAGTGGCTTGCCGTCGAGGGTGAAGACGCAGCCATAGTTCGTGCCTTGTGATTCGAAGAACGCCTGGAGCTTATCGCTGAGCTCGCGTTCCCGCTTGTCCTTGCCCCACCAGGACCAGTCCACCGACCAATTGCCGGCGGTGCGGAAGGCATCATAGGAGAAGTTGGTGCCGTAATTACCAGAGCGGGCGACAATGGAGCCGTCGAAGTTGCCGTAGCAGGGATTGAGACCGGTGGTGGGGTTGACCACTTTGACGAAATAATCGCGGCTCACGTCCGCTGCCTGGCTCCAAAACTCCGCGTCTTCTTTCGGTCCCCACCGGGACCAGAGTTCGTAAAACGCCGGCAGGTGATAGGAAGGGTCGGTGAACCGCGAACGCTCATCGCTGGGACTGAAGAGGACCATTTTGTGCTCCTCGTCAAAAAGTGGACCGGCCTTGACCGGACGATTGCCGCCGCGCCAGGGCACCGAGCCGGTGATGACCGGGCGGTGCCGCAAGCGGGAAAGCAATTGTTCGGCTTGCTCCGGGTAGTTGTAAATGCCGGGACCAGTTCCCCATCGGTGCGCGGCCATATACAACGCGGTCACGTAATACTCCTCTCCGTCGGGTGCAACGAACTGGCTCATGCGCGTGCCATTGGTGCGCGCCTGCCAGGTGAAGAAGCCGTATGAAGGATGATTCGCGTCCGAGACATAGAGATAGGTTTTCGACCAATTCCACAGAGCATCGAACTCGGCCTTTTTATTCAATTGGACGGCGATGTTCATGCCATAGGACATCCCCTCGGTGCGCACGTCGTGATGCTTGATGTCGGTGATGAACGCGAGCAAGCCGTCGGCATTGGTACCAGCTTCGAAATAAACCGCTTCATTGGTCGGGTCGCCGTGGAACAACTGTCGAAAGGCGCTATCGATTTTCTGGTGGATCTCCGACTGAGACTTGCCGATTTCAGCGAAGAGGTTGCGGTAATTGGAGGTGGCGTAGGCGCCGGCGCCGTCAGCACTTCTGGGAACTCCTGAGACGGACACGCTGAGCAAGGAAAGCATCGCCTGGCCGTAGCGCCGGCCCAGTTCACGATAGCCTTCCGGCGTGAAATGCAGGTGGTCAGGGCGACAGGCACAGCCTGCGGAAGAAACCACGTGAGCTGTGGGAATGGTCAGGGGCAAATCGTCGATAATGCGGTTCATGCTCGCGCAAGCACCTTTCTGATCGGCGTTGACGACTTCGCCGGCGAGCAGGGGCACGTCTTCGGCTTTGAGATTCAGGTCATGGAGCAGATTCTCATAAACCGCTTTAACTTTTCCGGGCCATTCCTTGTCGTTCGTGTTCGATTCTCCCTGGTGCAGGAGGATGCCTCTGATGACTCCGTCTTTCTGGGCCAACCTGGCCATCTCCACCAGGTGCTGATACGGGTTCCCGCCGTAGGCATGAATGATGTTTGTCATCCAATTGGGCGCGGTGGCGGCGTAGGCCTGAAAATTCTCCTTATCAAACAGCTCGATTTTGCAGCCCGCTACCGCGACGTTCACGATGCCCACCTTGATCCGGGGCGGTAGGTTGGAAACCAATGTTCGGCCAAAATAATCCGCCGGTCCCAAACCGGACGAGGGCCGGCACAATGGCGGAACCGCCGTATACCAATTGCCTTTGGTTCGGCCTTGCTTGGGAAAATCGATGGCGGCCAGGAGCTGGAACCGTTCGTCCACCGGCCCTTTGTCCTGCTCCACGACTCCGGGAAACCCTTCCATGTTGGACTGACCGAAGCAGAGGAAGATGAAGCGATTGGTGTCCTGCGCTGACACGTTGAAGACGGCTAACAACAGCCATGTGCACAGCCACACGGCACCGGCACAGGCAGAAATGCGGGGTTTAGAGGTCATATGAGTTGCTGGTATATTATCGCGGCAGCGTCGTTCAGCGCCCATTTTCCTGCTGCACAAAAGCATCGAGCCGCGACCTCATCTTCTGCAATTGCGGCTGCAGAGCGGCGAAGCGGGGGTCGCCGAGCCACCGTTGGACCGCCTGCAGGGAGGCGTTGTCCCGTGCGCGCAACCAGGAGGCATCGGTGGTGGGCGCCGGGGTTAGCAAGTTTACGGACACATTGAAGTTGGCGCTGGGGAACACGGCGGCGAAGTGAGCCAACTCAGGACCGCCGAGCTGCGGATTCAGCAGGTATTTCTCGACAATGTCCCTCTGCGCGGGATCGCGGACATCCGCACGCGCGATGAAATCCGCGCGCGTCAAATCCCGGCCTTGCAGCGCCTGCGAATCGCCCGACAAGAGACTGAGGAACTCAGCCGGGTGCTCGAGTACCAGGCGGTCCAATGCCAGGTAGCTCGCGTGGCTTATTGCGGGATTGTCTTGCCGGCGCACCAGCTCTGTGAGCGTTGGCGCGAGGTTTGTGCTCCCGAGGTAAGCCGCCACGTCGAATGCTTCGAGATAACCGGCTGAGGGATTCGATTGCCACGCCCTATTTTCCATCAGCTCCCGAGCCTTTTGCTCAAGCAGGGCGCGGCCGTCCGCACCGGTATCGCCTCGCGCCAGATTCCGGAGCGCAACCGCCCATTCGTCGGGCGAAGTGGATTGGTTTAGGATCCCGCGCGCGTATTCCGCGGCCAATGTCGGATCGAGCGCACCCAGAGCATCAAGCAGCATCGTTCGCAGGGTCGGCGCCTCGGTTAATGAACCGTGCGCGCCCACTTTGAATCCTAGACCGCTGGGCGCGTCAGTTTTGGAGTCGAGGAAATCCCGAACGGCCGCCGCGGCGGAATGAACATTGGCCCCGGCAAGCAGTTGGCGCAGTTTAGCTACGGTTTGGCGGTGTTGTTCGTTTCCGACGGCGGCTTGTAGCTCCTGCGCCAACGCATGGAGCTCCTGCGCCAGCCCGTTTTGGCCGCCGCCTGCGGGCCGGGTTGTAAATTCGGGCAAGACCCGGGCGGCCGGCGCTGGACTTACCCCTCGCTTCACCGCCGGCGCGTTATGCGACTGAAGCCTGACGCTGAAGAGCGCCAGGCCCGCGCAAACGAGGCCAAATGAAATGACCCATTTCATACATTGCTGAGGGTATTCCGCGCGAGTTGCCAGGGCATCTAAAATCCTTGCAACGCTCCCGCTTTAACCTGTCTGGCGCCCACGGCGAAATGCAAGAGTGGCTGGTCGTCCAGAGTTTAGCGTCCGCTTCATAGGTTCGCCTTAATCGCCCAGCGTAATTTTGCCGGGGCGGAGCGCGGGTTGGCATGTCGCTCCGCCGCTGTGGCTCGAACTATTCCAGGAGCGATGTCGCGGTAAAGTCTCGCTCCATATCCTGCCTCAAACGACCTTTTCACTCTCCTATCTTCTCCCGAATGGAAGGATAGGATGACGGCTCGCGCTCCCGGCTTCAAAACTGCGGGCAGCACTCGCAGGAAGCTGTCGAGGGCTCCGAACTCATCATTCACGGCGATGCGCAATGCCTGGAACACGCGCCGGATTGAGGTCTCCCGTTCCTCTGGGTTGACGCGGGGCAAGGCCTCGCGCACAGCCCGTGCAAGGGCAGTGGTGGTTTGGAACTGGCTCCCGGCAAGCGCGGGGGCCAAAATGGTTGCATGGGGTTCGTCGGCGTTTTCCGAGAGTAATGTCGCGAGCGCTGCTGCCGAGATCCTCTTGAGCAACTCCGAGGCAGACTGTCCGCGTTGCGGGTTCATGCGCATGTCCAGAGGCCCTTCAAATTTAAAGGAAAAGCCTCGCTCCGGATTGTCCAACTGCATCGAAGAAACACCCAAGTCAGCGAAGACCGCGTCCACCGCCTCGATGTTGAGCGAGGCCAATACCTTTGGCAGACCGGCGAAATTGCTGCGAACCGTTTTCAACGTGGACTCGCCGAAGCCTGCGGCTTGCAACCGATCCGTCGTCTTGGTCAGTTCGAGTGGATCGGCATCCAGCCCGATCAAGAGCCCTCCTGGTTGAATGCGTTGCAGAAGTTCTCTTGCGTGTCCACCAAACCCGAGCGTGCAGTCCACGATGATTTCGCCCGGTTTGGGCGCCATTGCCTCCAGCACCTCTTGGAGCATCACGGGGCGATGAGTGCCGGCGGCGGTTTTGCCTGACGCCTCGACTTTGGCAATCGTTTCGGTGTAGCGCTCCGGACTGTGCTCCTTGTATTTGTCAGCAAAGCGGCGGGGATATTTCCCCGAGTAGCGAGGCCGGCGCCGGTGCGGCCTCGTGTCGGGTGTAACATGATCTGGAACGGCTTCGCCCATAGACTGGCGCACGCATCAGGAGTTGAACCTGGACCCTTCTGCTCCCCAGTTAATCCTTGCGGTCAGTTTCCCGGCAACATGGGCGGATTTCCTGAGAGAATCAAGGCTGCGGTTACTCATCTCCGCTAATCCCGACCAGCAAACCTGTGCGCTTCTCATCAGCGTGCATCAGCGTAAATTACCGGTTCCTTTTTCCGCGACGCGAAACCCCGGTGCCAGCCAGGACCTCACAGGGAGGAGATTCACTTTCTCATTTATCAATTGTTTCCGGCGGACGATCGGCCTCCTGGTGGTATCACCGCTTCAAGCAATTGTGGGCGCCACGATTTGGTGCCCGGGTCGTAGAGCCCGAAATACTCGGCGCAGAAATCCCAATACGAAAAGCTGAATCCCCGGCTCAACGCGGTGTCGGCAACATACTTCGTCCAGCGTACTCGGGAGGCCAGGTCGGCCTTGCTATTGGCGCCAAACTCGCTCAGGCAAACCGGACGGCCGTGCTTTCTGGCCCAGGCGCCCGCCGCCTCGAAGTGGTCATGAATGGCCTGCTTCTCGGCCGCCGAACCCGTCCACTGGGTCCCCAGCCAAGCCTCCGAGCCAGCCGCCCAGTGAGCCCCCTGGTGGGTAAAATGATAGGGTAAGTAGTAATGGACTGACACAATGAGGTGGCGGTCGTTCGGCGGCAATTCCAGCGCCGCCAACTGCTGGATATCATTGTAATTGACTGGCCCCACCACGACTGGGCGGATCGGATTGGACGAGCGAATCACCGCGAGCACCTGGCCGAGCAGTTGGTTCCAGGCCGCTGCGCCCAGGTGGTCATGCGGCTCGTTCAGCGGCTCAAAGAGAAGCTTCGGACTGTAATCACGATAGCGTTCCGCGATCTGCCGCCAAAGGGCAAGAAACCGCGTCGTGTGGCCTGTGGGATCCTGGTACAGCTCGTTGTAATGATGCATTGTAAGCAATACCACCAGGTCGCGCCTGTTGGCCTGCCGGATCACCTCGTCGATGCGCTGGAAAAACCTGGCCTCAATTGCGTAGGGCGCTGCGCGGCCAGCATGAACTGACCAGCAAACCGGGAGGCGGACGGAATTGAAGCCGGCAGTCTTGATGACGTCGAAGTAATCCTCCTTTATCTTCACACCCCAGGCGCCCTCAACCGGAGCTTCGAGCGCATTGCCGATGTTGATCCCACGGCCGATGAGATGATTGATCTCAGAGATGTCTCCCCTGTCGGCGGCCCGGCAGACCACGGAAAAAACCAAAATGAGGAACATGACCACCAGGCCATGCCGGCAGCCCGATGAATCATGCCAGCGGAGCCGGTTACGAGCAGAAGTTTGTGCCAACTCCGACGCCGACTCAGGGCTTGGTCCAGGTCCCATGTCGTTCAGCGTATCAAAATCAGAGCTCGGCTCCAAGATTCTCAGAGGCGGCGCGTATCGTGATCTGGGCCTGGTGGCATTGGCGCTGAATGCCTGCCCATTCAACAAAGAACAAACACCTCACCACCTAACGAGTGGTGGTCGTTGCATGTTATGGACACATTGATGAAAGCAACGGTGCTGGGCCAATTCGAGCGGAAGTTGGTGAAGCTGGCGCCTTCAGGCGAAAGGCCGCCCGAGGACTAGCACTGGGGAGGAGTCGGAGAATGTCCGCGAGACCCTTTGGGGGGATGCCGCGTAAATTGTGAAGCTGGCGCACCCATCAGGAGTTGAACCTGAAACCTTCTGATCCGTAGTCAGACGCTCTATCCAATTGAGCTATGGGTGCACTCAGAAGGCCGTAAAAAGTACAGGGCACGCAGCGGCAGTGCAAGTTATTCCGAATGTCAAGGCTCTCGCGCGCGGCGTCGGGAATGATTCTTCACAAGGAGGCGGGATCTCTCACCAACCAGGTGGACGGAGGGCGTCACGGCGATAGTCCGGCGCCTCGGGACGAAACTCAACGATCCAACTCACTTATGTTCTTTGACCTCTTCTGCTTTCTGCGGGCGGCGGCGTCAAATCGGGCTGTTTTGGGCAAAAACAGATTCCAAAATACATTTTTTAGCGAGACAGCGGATGTCCCGCCCCCGATGCATTGCCAACGCGCTCGGTCAAGAAGCGCTAAGCCGTTAACCGCGCCGGAGGTTACCAGAAAAACTTTGATCCACGTGTACGCACGTGTACGCACGTGTACGCACGTAAAGGCTCGTGAAGCGGTGGCGGAGTTGCAGAACCGCCCTCGCCTCGCGCAGGCAACCCAGGGGGCGGAAAAACTCTTCGGTTGCCTACGCTTGCCGGTGCTTGAGGTGGAAAGCGCGGAGTTGGACGCTTTGTGGTTTTAGTAGCTTTTGATGGGTCGAGTTAGGTTTTAGTAGGTTTGGTCGGCATCAAGGAGCAAGAGCAAGAGCATGAGCATGAGCGGAAGGGGGCCCCTCCGTGGCGCCTGCACGGAGGGCCATCATGGCGGTTCGGTCCAGCGGCCCGGGACTCGCTCCGAGGTTTAACCGATTAAAATGTCAAAGAGCACCCTGCTGCCGTGGAAAGGCAGCACCGCAAATTGATGCGCCGACGCGGCGAAAAAACTTCTTCCTTGATGAGCCTTGATGAGCCTTGATGAGCCTTGATGAGCCTTGATGAAGCTTGATGAGCCTGCGTCCGGCGATTGGCCTGGTCGCGTCCGGGATTGTTGACCCGGACCGGCACCACCTGCTTCGAATTGGCGGAGCGGGGAGGTGGTGGTGGAGGCGGCCAGGAAAAAATTCATACCTTGCAATGGCTTGCAATTACTTGCGCCCCTAGCCGGTCGGGCCTCGGGACAGAGTCAAAAGTCACACGTGACGGGTTTGAGGAGCGGTGCGCGACAGGCAACCTCTCTGAGTCTGGCACGGAATTGCAGGGCCTTTGAACTACCGACAGGCAGGAGGCTCCGGGAGTTTGGGGCGCCGTGATTTCTGGTTGATTCTGCACAAGGTTAATTTGGAGTGGGAGCGCAAAAAAAACAGGGGCAAGATTTGGTACCAAATGTTGCCCCTTGACGGCGTTCGAGATTTTTGGTATGGGCGCCGAGAGCGCCCGCATCTGTAGATGCCAGAGGGTTTGAGGGCTTGAGCTGCCCGTTTTTTCAATTTCATGGCGGCATTTTAAAACAGACCCTCAGAAATCCGGGTTCTGAGGGTAAAATTTTTTTGAGGCCTTTTTCGGGCGTGGCGGGAGCGTTGCGGGGATTCAACGCGGAGGCAGGCCAATTTGATAATATCAAAAGAAAGTCAACCAAGCATCGTCAATTGTTGGGACGTGACCCGTTTCCCCCAGAGCGGAGTTACAGATCGCCTTCTCGCTTTCTGCGCCACCGCCGTTCTGACTCCGCCATCACCGTCTGAAGGTACGCGAATGCTTTTCTGTGGTGGACCTTCAAGCCCTCAAGCAGGGTCGAAAACCGGGCAGGATCCGCTCGGCGCAAGGCCTTCCCTGCCATAGTCAGGCCCATGCCGTAAGGATGGTTAGATGGTGCATTCGAAGACTGGGTCATCAATTCCGCTGAGCGAAGGACGATCCTTTCCAGCAACTCGATAAGCCCAGGAGCCTTCGCTCCAGGCACGGAGTTGCCCAAGCAGCTCCCCAACCCCACCAGGTAGCAGCAATCACTTCCCTGTTCAAGGGATTGCAACGCCATCGTGAGCATTTCTGCCGCAAGGCGCTCTCGCGTGGCAGGAAACCGCTCTAGCTCCTCCGAAACGTGTCGGAATGCGGGTGCGTCGGCGCTATTCGCATGGGACCTGTCGCCCATCTCCAAATACTCCGATGCCGTGATATGCTCGACATCAATAACGGGGAGAGGTTTTCGTTTTGGGCTGTACGATGCCGTGCGCTTTGCTTCAGCTTCCGTATAACAAATTTCGCAGAGATGCTTCGTATCCTCGCCGGATGGCCAAGACATTGCCGAAAAATGAATCGTAGCTTCCTTCAATCGACATTGCTGGCACAGCATATGGACGAAGCACTAACGCAAAATGCAGCTGCGCCGCGCCAAAGACAACCGAAAACAAACGGGACGCAATCCCGGCCTCGGCTGGCACGGCTCGTTAGACGATCCGTGCTCAAACATACCTCTGGCGCAAGTTCTCCAGCAACTCGGCGAGTTGCTGCGGCTTCAAGCCGTAGGTGTCTGGTAATGCGGCCTCGTAGCCAGACACCGACTTCGAGATGGCGCGGGCGCGTCCGGTGGCCGGATAATCCGGAGTGAAGTTCCATGCGACCATGCGATTCAGGCCGACATAAATCACGGCGAACTCGCGAACGTGCGCCCAACGGACAGTGTGAGCACGAAACAGACTGCAAAATGTGAATCCGTCTGACGTCAGGCGAAGATAAGCAGCCCGTGGGTGGAATTGAAGGGCGAAGATCGGCAAGCCTAGCGCAAAGAAGCCACCGCAGAAGTACCCCATTGGCTTACCGTTTCGGACCATCCAGATACCAGCAGCGACGAAGACCAAGCAGACCAGAAAGAGGAGAGCAGTCTTCTTTAGGCTCGGCCGTAGTATCGTGGGGATTTGAATGTTCGGTGTCACGATGCGAGGGAGAAGTTTATCGAGCCGCGCTCACTCGCGCCGGGTCAAGGACGTTCGATATGTAACAGAGCGCAATCCCGACGTCGAGTGCAGCGCGATTGTTAGCGGCCATAATTCCAATTTGTGGCAACTCTTGAAACATCGATGCCGGCGTCGGCCAAGACCTGGAAAAACTCGTTGCTGCGCATCGAGTAAAACCCGTGCTGGAAGAACTCACAGTGCCCATCGGAGCTCCGAGTGAACCCCACGCGATCGGTCTTGCCGTCGCCGTAACTGATGTTGAGCTCACCATCGGCCTTGGCCCCGAACATCACAAACCGTCCCTTTCGCAGCCCAGCGACAAGCGCTTTGCAGCCAATGATGTCGGTGATGTTGGTTTGGTAAGAGATTTCGCTTGAGGCCGGGGCGTACAGTGTGAGGGCGATCGAAGAGGGGGAGGAGCCCGCAAAGTGCGGATGCTGGACGTAAACCGAGCATGCCCCGACGAGCAGTAAAACTGCTCCGGCCAGCATTAGGCAACCTCTGAAGAACCTCTTCATGCCGAGTCGGCGCGCCGCTAACGGTCCGGGCCAGCGACCCCGCGCCGCTGGCCACTCGCATGGCACCCGCCCGGAATCGCGGGGTTCGCTGCGCTCGGATGGTTAGCTTCTGATACGTGCATCGTGGGGTTTGTTCCCGAAGCTGCCCCAGCCGTCGGGACGGCCCCCGAATGGTGAAGCAAGCTCGGCCAATTCTGCCTGGACGGCGATAACGCCCTCATGCGTAGCCAACATCCTGGTGGAACACTCGCAGGTCCAGGGGAGACTACACTCCGGGCTAGGATACACGTCAACTCTGTATCCGAGCTTACAAGCGACCTCTGCCAGCCCTTTGGCGGCGGCCTCGTCAGCCACGGCGACCTGGAAGCTAATGAACATCGGTTTCGTCAGGTCGCTGCCATCCTCAACAAACCGGCGCAGGGCATCTCCGTCAGCGTTGCTTGGAAACTGGTGCGTCATAGGTAAAAGCTAACGAAAAGCGCAGCCACGCCGGGCCACCGAGTGCCGACTGCAAACAAGACGCCTGACCGGCGTTGGCTGGCGCGTCTGGTTGGCCCCCCTCCCATTGTCTGTGCAGGGTCTCATGCTACTGGTGGTCACCTTTACTGACGAACGCGCCAATGCTTGCTCCGATAGCGCCACCAATGAGGCAGACGAAGAGCCCCTCCAATAAGGTGGCCAGGACGTCGCCAACATCGGACGGCCCGTGACCGATCCCCGCCACCAACATGGCGATGATTATCCCGAAGCCTATCGCGGCCAGAGTCGCCCCGATCACGAATCCCCTAAACGTCCCGCTCCGAGGTGTGCTCATAATCGCTACGGCCAACGTTCGGGCTCACTGGCGCGGCGCCAATGGTCTTCGAAATAGAAACAAAACGCGATCGCCGCGTCCAGTGTAGCCCGCAGGTTAGTTTTTCGGGCTGGCACACAGGAGACCCTTCACAAAGGAGAACGCGTTGAACGGGAGCGGAGCCACGAGCAGGAGAAAGGGGTAGAGACCGCCATGCGGATAGCGGAATGTCAGCTCGGCAGTGAGTCCTGCGAGGAGATAAACGCCAAATGACCACAGGATAGCCCGACCAAGAGGACGACCGAAGCCATCACGAGAAAAGCGGCGATAAAGAAACGGTGGCCAGCCCAGGAATATCATCCCGACGCAGAGTAGGAGGAAGAGCACCTGCCACATATCTCAAAACTAACAGTATGTTTGAGCCGAAGTGGTGCGAAGAAACATCAACCGCAGGGCCGGATGCTCTCTCATGGCTGGATTCTGAATCTCGAACCCAAATTCGTCAAGGGCGTCAACGGTCAGAGTAGCCTCGCGCTAAACTGCTTGGCCGGTCTCGTTGCCTGCCGCTGCAAGCCGGGACGACTCGCCGTCCGGTTGCGGTGAGCACCGCGGCCGTTGATGACTTGATGTTTGCACCGTTGGTGCGCAAGTGTAAACCGTAAGTCGGGTCACTCCGTAGGTTCACACATTCCCCCGTCTTTCCGCTTCGGTTTACCCCACCGGCACGGAGACAGGCTGGACCCTTTTCCACCGCTGGAACCGCGCGCTCCCGCCCTCAAAAGCGGACCGACGAGCGGACCGGTCCGCTGTGAAAAATGCCCCGTAAATAGAGCGCAGCCTGAGCTTCCGCGGTGCTTTTGGTGAGCAGGTTCCGAAAAACCTGTTCGGCTTCTTGCCCTGCCGGCGCGCGGGTTCGAAAAGGCGCCGCCGAACGCTCTGGTTCTCAGTCCATTTGGCCGCCAAGCATACTCCCTTTTTCTTGTGAGCATTTGCCCTCCCCGCTCATCATGGCCCAATGACGATTCCCTCCGAGTTGGTGCGGCGCCTGGCCACTGCCAAACGCGTGACCGTCCTCACCGGTGCGGGCGTTTCCGCGGAAAGCGGCCTGCCTACTTTTCGCGAGGCACAGACCGGATTGTGGGCGAAATACCGGCCGGAAGACCTGGCGACGCCGAGTGCATTCCGGCGTAACCCGCGCCTGGTTTGGGAATGGTACGAGTGGCGGCGCCGGCTCGTGGCCGGCGCAAAACCGAACGGGGCGCACCTCGCGCTTGCGGAAATGGAAAAGCGGTTTCCCGCTTTCCACCTGATTACCCAGAACGTGGATGGCCTGCATCAGCGCGCAGGCAGCTCGGGTGTGATCGAACTGCACGGCAACATTACGCGCACCCGGTGTTTCGATGAAGGCACCCTCGTTTCCTCCTGGGTCGAGACGGAGGACCTGCCGCCAAAGTGCCCACTGTGCGGCGGCTTATTGCGACCCGACGTCGTGTGGTTCGAAGAAGCCATGCCCGAGAAGGAAATGCAACTCGCGCGGGAAGCGAGCGCCGCCTGCGATGTCTTCCTTGTGATTGGAACGTCTGCCATGGTTTACCCGGCTGCGTCCTTGCCGCTGGAAGCCCAGCATCACGGTGCGACGGTCGTCGAGCTCAACCCGCAACCGACATCGTTGACGAGCAGCGCCGATTTCGCACTCCAATGCGCTGCCGGAGCGCTGCTACCGGAATTACTCCAGGTTTGTCCACGCGTTTCGGGATAGAATCTCTTGAAGTTTGGAAATCAACTTCCAAACTTCAGGCATGAGCGAACGTGCGCTGACGACATACCCGGTGAAAGCTTATGGTTAAATCCAGCAAGGCACATCTGGCCACCGCCGCCTGGGTCCTCCCGCTCCTCGCGTGGGCGTCGTCGCTCCTGAACGGCGTGTTGCATCTTCCCCTCGGGGCCATTCTTCACTTTCTTCTCGCCCTGGCCGAACTGGGCATGCTCGTGAGCAGCCTCATCTTTGGGATCATCGTATTGGCCGACAGACAAGCCCGGAGCTGTCCCAGACAAAAATGGTCAGCCATCATCGGATTAGTACTGAGCGGGGGCACGTTCGTGGTCATTGCTGTTGCCATCATTATCGCGCTTCTCTCTAACCTGCGAAGCACATAGGACATGGCATGCGGCGGAAGGACGGCTTAAACACCCAAGGTGTTCCCCTTGACATTGCGGCCAGCGTTCGCGCTGCTCCCGGCTGGCTTTTCCCTCTTTGAGTTCTTTGTAGGTTCCTTCGTGGCAATTATGGCATCTCCCTCTGTGCCTCCGTGTCCCAGTGGCTCCGTCGTGCCCCCAATGGCCGATACAGACTCGACCTTTCGATGCGGAACCGAACGAATGAGAAAAGCTATCCCGCTCCCACTCCGAGTTCATCCCTCGGCCCCGCAGGCGTGTAGCGCATCTCGCAATTCCGGTTGCCAGCGGTGCATCGAGCCGATTGTGATGGCGGCGTGGCTCCTTCCTCTTCCGTGATTCTGCCCAAGATGGTCTTGTCTCTCCAGCGCTCCCACCATGCCGTGGCCCTTTGCCGCGACTATGCTTTCGTCATGACCACGACCGTAGAGGCGAGCTACGAGGCCGGTAAGTTGATCCTGGACAAGCCGTTGAGCCTTCGCTGTGCAACCGGACGCTTTCAGCTTTTCAGCCTGCCGGGATTTCAGCATTTTCCCGGTTGGCAGGTGCCAATCGGACTGGCTCTGCCAAAAAGCATATGAACCGTTATCAAGAATTTGTTTCGAGCCATGCCCGGCTTATCCGAGAGGGGAAGCAACTGCCGCTGGGCGGGTTTCCTCCGCTTCCGCGGCCTTCGTTTGCGCCGGATGGGCCGAAAGCGCTTTTCTTCGCTCCCCATCCGGATGACGAGTGCATCGGCGGAGCGGTCGTTTTTCGCCTGATGCGCGAAGCGGGCATGCGGGTGGTCAACGTCGCCATCACGCTCGGTCGAAAGGCGGAACGAAAACCGGGGCGCCTGCACGAGCTTCAAGGCGCCTGCAATTACATAGGATTCGACCTCGAATTGACTGGTCCTGAATGTCTCGATCACATCGACCCCCGCACGCGCCAGCAAGACCCCGCGCACTGGCAGCGCTGCGTCGATGTCATTGTCGAAATTCTCCATCGCCACCAGCCAAAGGTCGTGGTCTGTCCGCATGAGCACGACTGGAATAGCACTCATATCGGCACGCATTTCCTGGTCATGGACGCTCTGGGGCGCATGCCGAAGGAATTCGAGTGCTTTGTCTTTGAAAACGAGTTCTGGGGCCAGATGACCACGCCCAACTTGCTGGTGGAAGTGAGCGAGCGCGACCTCGCCGACATGATTTCGACGACGACCTTCCATGTCGTGGAGGTTCAGCGCAATCCGTACCACCTGCTTCTACCGGCGTGGCTCATGGACAACGTGCGCCGAGGTGCGGAGTTAGTCGGCGGTCAGGGAGCCGCCGCACCGAGCTTCACTTTCGCGGCGGTTCTTCGGCTGCAGAAGTGGAGTGGTGGACGCCTGGTGAAGCTCTATGAGGGCGGCAAGGCGGTGTCGGCCAGCGCGAACATCGGCGAACTCTGCCGATGAAGGCGACCCGACGCCAATCCAGCGAGACGCCTGCGAAACCCGGGAGGCCGGAGCGCTTCATGCGGCGCGCCATCGAGCTTTCCCTTGCCCGGATGCGCGCAGGGCAGGGCGGCCCTTTCGGCGCAGTGGTCGTGCGCCGTGGCAAGGTCGTCGGTCTGGGCTGGAACCAGGTCACTTCGGCCAACGACCCGACGGCGCATGCGGAAGTCGTCGCCATTCGCAAGGCCTGCTCGCGGTTGAAGACCTTCTGCCTGGACGATTGCCAGCTTTACACCAGTTGCGAGCCCTGCCCAATGTGTCTCGCGGCCATGTATTGGGCTCGCCTGGGCGCCGTCTATTATGGCAACACGCGCAAAGACGCAGCCGCCATCGCGTTCGACGACGAGTTCATCTACCAGCAAGTGGCCCTACCGATCCGCCGCCGTAAAATCGTCATGAGGCAGCTTCTGCGCGAGGAAGCGCTCCATGCCTTCAAGGAATGGGCCGCCAAGCCGGACAAGGTGCCCTATTGAGCCTGGCGGGAGAATCCGAGAAACTCGCGCGCTCATGGCAGCGCCATGAGGCCGATTGGTTGCGCGATTACCTGGTGGCCGGCGTCGAAGACCCGCGGCTCAATCTCCAGAGCATCCTTGCGCGGCATTTTCTCATCACCGCGCTGACTGGTGAACGGTTTCGCGGGTTGATGCACGCAGAGTATCGTTTCTCCGCGGCCTTGAATTGGCTGGCCAGTCTGGCGCCGAAGCTTGCCGCCGAAGAAGATCTGAAGGCGGTTCTCCACGCGCTGCAGCACGGTGCAGATGATGCGGAAGGGCTCGCCATTCCGCGCTACATCCTGCCGCTTTTCGCGCGGCTTCCGGAACAGAGCAGCGGACTTATCATTCCCAACTATTTTGAGCGTTGGCTCCTCTGCAGCCGGTTCGAGAGCGGTGCGCTGCGACCGGATGCGGACACGTTGGATACATTCCTCCGTCTATGGAGAGAGGCTCTTGCACCTTTGGGGAGCAGCGAGGCCGCGAGTTCGAATAAGCCCTTGAAGGTGCTGGAACTGGCTTGCGGCTCCGCGAACGATTACCGGTTCATCGCGGCCGCCGGCATCGCGCGTTTTCTAGACTATACCGGCATCGACATCAGCGAGAAGAACGTTGCCAACGCGCGTGCTCTTTTTCCTGATGTCGATTTTCGGGTCGGCAACGCCTTCTCGCCGCCTGCGTCTAATGAGGATTACGAACTTTCCTTCGTCCAGGATCTATTCGAGCACCTGTCGCCTGAGGGCCTCGAACTCTCTGTGCGCGAGGTTTGCCGGGTTACAAAGCGAAGTATCTGCGCCGGTTTCTTCAGCATGGACGACATTCCTGAACACATAATCCGTCCGCTGGACGATTATCACTGGAATACACTCAGCCGAAACCGTGTGTGTGAGCTTTTTGCACGCTTGGGTTTTCAAGCTCAGGTCGTGCATATCGGCAGCTTTTTACGCGAGGAGACCGGCTCCAGCGAAACCTACAACCACAATGCATGGACGCTTTTTCTTTTGCGACAGGGGAAATGAAAAGACGTTAACAGAAGAGAACAAAGGGAACAAAGAGCGAGCGGGGAAGTTACTTCCTCGCTGAAATCTCGAGCATGCGCTCGATGGGCAGACGCGCGCGACGGATGATGTCGGGGCGGAGCTCGATCCGCGGCGCCAGCTTCTTCATGCAATCGCGCACTTTTTCGAGCGTATTCATCTTCATGTATTTGCACTCGCTGCAGTGGCACGGATCGGTCGGCGCTCGCATGGCGTCCACACTTGGCGCGCAAATGAACTGTTTGCCCGGGCATTCCTTCTGCATCCGGTGGATGATGCCGGACTCGGTCACGACGATGAATTGATGCGCGGGGTTGGTGCGGCAATAGGTAATCATCTTCTCCGTCGAGCAGACCGAGTCCGCCAGGTCGCGGACTTCCCGCAAACTCTCAGGGTGCACCACGACCTTTGCTTCCGGGAACCCCTTTTTCAGCCGCAGCAGGCTCTCCCGGCGAAACTGGACGTGCGCATAACAATTTCCCCGCCATAGCGTCATGGGGCGGCCGGTCTGCTCCATGACCCACGCGCCGAGGTTTTCGTCGGGCACAAATAAGAGGTCGCGATCCTTGGGGGCGGCCTCGACAATTTTCACCGCATTGCCGCTCGTGCAAATCACATCGCTGAGCGCCTTCACCTCTGCGCTGCAATTAATGTAGGTGACGGTATAGAAATTTGGATTTGTCTTTTGGAACTCAGCCAACTTTGGGGCAGGGCAGCTTTCCTCGAGCGAGCAGCCGGCTTCCTTATCCGGCAGAACCACGATCTTCTCAGGATTGAGAATTTTGGCCGTCTCCGCCATGAAGTGGACGCCGCAGAAAACGATAACATCCGCCGGCGTCTGGGCTGCTTGTTGCGAGAGGCCGAGCGAATCGCCTACAAAGTCGGCGACATCCTGGATTTCCGGCACCTGGTAATTGTGCGCCAGAATAACGGCGTTGAGTTGCTTTTTCAGTGTGAGAATCTCGCGCGACAAAGCATCGCGGTCCCGTTTCGGCAAGGGCTTTTGCAAACTGAAACGGTCCACACCTTCGGGCAGAATCACCGCGGGCACTTGTTTTTCCAGGGTCGTTGTCACTCCAAAAAAGCCTACGCTGAGAGCGGTGCAGCGTCAATGTTCGCGCTCACGCAGTTGCGCTGCACGCGTACGTGGCGCATTCTTTTTGGGACATGAAGTTGCTTGCCGACTGTTATCTCTACGCCTTTGTGGATACCGCCTATTTGCATGGGCGAGCACCCGCTGAAATTGCCCGCCAGCTCTGCGACGGTGGGGCCGACCTTATCCAACTTCGTGCCAAGGGTGTCAGCAAACAGGACGTCACCGCGATGGCGGAAGCGGTTCTTCCCATTGCTCGTGCTGCGGGAATTGGTCTCGTCATCAATGACCACCTTGATGTGGCGCAAAAAGTCGGCGCGGAGTTTTGTCACCTGGGCCAGGAAGATTTCTTCGGCGCAGGGTTGATGCAGGTCTCCTCGCTCCAGCCTTCAGGCGCGCACCGTGTGGGCATCGGCCTGAGCTCGCATGCCGCATTGGAGGCGGAAAAGGCGGTCGCCGCCGGTGCGGATTACCTTGGTGTCGGTCCAGTTTTTGCCACCAACACAAAACCAAACGCCAAACCGGTAACCCTGGATTATGTGCGATGGGCGGCAGAAAATATCACGGTGCCGTGGTTCGCCATCGGAGGCATCAATCTAACGAACCTGGACTCGGTGCTTGCGGCAGGGGCGACTCGTGTCTGTGCTGTTTCGGCCATTTTGGAATCGCCCGACATCTGCCGAGCCTGCGCTGAATTCAAGAAAAAGCTGGAGAAGGCCGTTTAAGCGGCGATCCCCTTCCTTGGAGTGCGGCATTCTCGTGCCGCTTTGATTTCCTCCGCGATGGAGCCGCCCGGTGGATTCTCTCAATTCTGAGCACTTGAAAGTGAAAGCGGCACCAGACTGCCGCACTCCAAATAGCACAGGCTCATAAAGCTTCCAGTTCGCAAAGGGGGCGTGCCTGCTCCGTCTCTCAGCTCTCAACCCTCAACTCTCAACGAGTTATCTCCAGTACCAGCGGATGATCGCTCAACTCGAGCGGCAGAGAGCGTGGCTTCGCCAGTGTTTTTGCCGCCTCGGTTCCAACCGTTGGATCATAGATTCTGACAGTGCTGGGCGCCGTGCCGAGCGACACCGTCACGTTGGTCGTGCCTTTCAGGATTTCTGCCCAAACGATGAGCTCAAAGCTCCCATCACTCCTGCGCAGCAGGAGATCGTGCACTGTCGTCGGCTCCGACGGAATGGAGTAATCGAGAGACCCCGCTTTTGCACCCACTCCTTTGTCCGCGAGGATGGTTGTGAAATTGTGCAGATATACCGCTGCTTTGCGAGGCGAGTAATCCGGCGCATAAAAACCAAACTTCTGGTTTCCGCCTTCATCGACCCGGTCGCGCATCAAATAGTTGGCCGTATAGCTCCAGCCGCGCTTGAACTGATCGAGATAAAGGCTTAGCAAATTAAGCGCGTGCATCTCCTCCGTGATGGCTCCTCCGATGGTCACTCCTGTCTCCGTCGTCACGCGCGGCAAATGTTCGAGTGCCGCGCCGGAATAACCCTGATAATGGTGCGCCCAGGTGACGCCGTATTCGCCGTAGAGACCATCGACTTTGCACGCGCGGCCCGGGTCGGCAGCATCCCACGTCTTGTTGTCAGCCGGGTTGGCCGCATTGGGGTGATAAAAGTAATTGTGCACGTTCGCGAAATCCGCGTATTTCGTCCCCGGTGGCATCGTTGTGCCGGCGCCTGGAGGAATGGTGAGGAATTGGAGCCCCACGTTGTCGGTCTCCGCGCCGCCTTCGGTAATCGACCAGACGGGATATTTCCGCAGCAACGGATCGCTCTTAACCAGGCGATAAAGCTCGCTTTGTAATTTGGCCACAGGCATCCAGGACTTGTTCTTTCCGCCGCTTTCGCCCGCGTAAGTAATTCCCCAGTTGTTCGGCTCATTTGGCCCTTCAAAGGCCAGTAAGGCACCGGCGGGTTCGAGCCGCCTGGCCGTTTCCAGCAAGGGCTCGAGTCGCGTGCCGCCGCTGCCCAACCCCCAACTAAACCGGACGCCCGTTTGCTGATGCAGTTGAATGAACTGCTCAATGGGCACATTGCCTTCAACTCCTCCGCGCATCCAGCGGACGCCCAGGAATTTCACGCATTCGAGAGTCTTTTCAAAGTTTTCGCCCCGCACGGAGATGGCCGACTGGGTGCCGATGGAATTTAAAAACTCGCTCATTGGCCTGCTTGGGACCGGCTCAGCTATCGCGGCGCGCGATAACGCGAACGCGAGGAGAACCCGCCAAACCGGGATTACACGAGTTTTCATCGTATTAATTCATAACTCACAAATGCCAGTTGTTTGCTGTCCGGTGACCACGAGGGCACGTTAATGGTTCCCTGGCCGCCGAAGAGCCTCGCCAGTTCCTTGACCGGGCCGCCGTTCAACGGCATCAGCCTCAGGCGCACCGATTGGTTTGCCGGGTGCCCAGAGACATCTTTGTCGTATGTCAGAAACACTAGCCACTTCCCATCGGGCGAGGGATGCGCAAACCAATTGTTGAAATCATCCCTTGTCACCTGTTCCTGGTCCGAGCCATCGGGCTTCATCCGCCAAATTTGCATCGTGCCGCTGCGCTCGGAATTGAAATAGATGAACTTCCCATCCGGTGAATACTCGGGTCCATCGTCCAATCCCTTCGCGGTGGTGAGTTGGGTCTCGGTGCCGCCCTGCACCGGGATGGAATAAACATCGAACTCCTTATTCCGCTCGGCGCAGTAAACCAGGGTCGAACCATCGGGCGACCACCCATGCCAATAGCTCGGTCCGTCCATCGTAATTTGGCGCGGTGTTCCGCCCGCAGCAGGCAGAACATAAACCAGCGATTTGCCATTCCTGGATTGGTCGCTGATGGCGAAGCTCTTTCCGTCCGGCGAAAAACCGTGATCGTTGTTGCAGCGATTCGCCGCGCCTGTGTCGAGCTGCGTTGGCGTCCCACCGGTGACCGGCAGCCGGACAATATGCCCCTGCGAGTTAAAATAAAATTCCTGCCCGTCCTTCGACCAGTTCGGCGCCTCGATATGATTGGTCGTGTGATAAACCGCCCGGCGATCCCCGGAAGCAATCGGCACCACTTCGAGCGCGCAATGGAGCACTTGCTTCCCCGTCGTGATTTCCGGGTTCTTATGCAACTCAACCTTCGTGAAACGCGCTTGTTCGAGCACTTTATTGTCATGCGCACAAACAGCCAACCCCACATAAACCGGGTCCGGCAGGCGGACGCGCATAAAGGCGCCGGCGGGCTGTAGCTGGCCGGAAGCATCCGCGGCGACCGACATAAAAAACACCTCCCCTTGCCGTTCGATGGCGATTCGACCCGGCGCTTTGCCGCCGGCCTGAATCTCATGGGTGTTCGCCCCCGGTTCCTCGCGGAATTGTAATGAAGTCAGTCCGTCGCCATGCACCGCGACATCAACGTAGGCCGCATCCGCTCCGAGTCCGGCGCGGACCATGAGACAGGCCTTTCGATGCGCATTGCCGCCGCTGGTTACGAATGCCGGCGAAGCGGCGAGTGAAAAATCCCCCGAGAGCTTCGTCCATACAAAATGGAACGCGTCATTCGTAAACCACATGTTTTCCCCTCCACCAGAAACCGTGAACGTACCGCTCTGGGCGTCGAACGTGGCCGAGCCTGCCTTCGCGGTGTTGCCTACATCGCTTTCAGACTCAAACGGCCCAAGCTCGGCGCCAAGGACCGGAGAGCCGCCGGACCATGCAAACAGGGGAAGAACCAAGACAAGAGGAACATTCCGAAACGTGCGACGTAGAGAGTTCATAAAACCGAAAGTCAAGTCGTGAAGACACTAGCCAGTTCTGCTGCTCCTCACAAGCCCCGAGACGGCTCTCATGGCTTTATTCGCCTGCCCCCGTTCGTTTGCCGCATTTAAATTCGTGTCCTTCAGGTCATTTGTGGGTTCCCCCATTGCCTCGCTTCGCGTCCATCCGGGCTTTCCAATTCCTGGTTGCAGGTTTTCCTCTCCGGGCGCGCCATTGGATTATGAACGTGCAGGAGCTTAAACGTCGTGTTGGCGGCGGCGGCTTTCGCCCATTCGCGGTACGAACCACCGGCGGTCAGGAATTCACAATCCCGCATCCGGAGTTCATTCTCTTCGGCAAATTCAGCATCGCCGTGCGAGACAAGGAAGGCTTCATCAACAACGTTGATCCCCTGCACATCGTTTCTGTTCGCGAGTTATTGGTCCGGAACGGATCGAAATAGTTCTTTTCGCCGCTGGCTCGCGATGAGCATCTCGCCTTTCCGAGTCTTCTTCATTTTCTCCTCCATGATTCTGTCTCCGGCTTGCTTTCGCGGTACAAAAAAAACCGCCCCTCCTTGGCTGGGCGGTTGAGAATCTGTTGGCGTGTTCTTTCTAACCCACTTCCTGTAGCGGTGAAATGGGGAGTACACCCCAATAGCTGGGTTTTCCGCTTCGCGCTTTTGGGTCGTTCCACCCGTGACTAGAATCTGGCTATGAAAACCTGGACCCTTCTCACCGGCGCCACCGCCGGTATTGGCTACGAACTGGCGCGGATTTTTGCAGCCGACGGTCATAATCTCATTCTGCTGGCTCGCGACGAGGCACGCCTTCAAAAAGTGGCGACGGAGTTGAGGTCCAGGTGGAACATCGAGACGTTAGTCTTGGCGAAGGACCTGGCCGACCCGCAAGCGCCGGCCCAGGTTTTTGCAGCGCTCCGCGAATACTCGGTCGGTATCCTCGTCAACAACGCAGGCTTCGGCTCACAGGGCAGCTTTGTTGAGAACGAACTGGCCACCTCGGTTGATATGATGCGCGTGAACATGGAAGCCCTGGTGCAGCTTACGCGCCTCTTTCTTCCCGCCATGCTCGCCTGCAAGCAGGGCCGCATTCTGAACGTCGCCTCGACGGCCTCCTTTCAACCCGGCCCACTCATGGCCATTTATTACGCCAGCAAGGCATTCGTCTTCTCCTTCTCTGTGGCGCTCAGTGAGGAATTGCGCGGCACCGGCGTTACGGTGACCACGCTTTGCCCGGGCTTCACTCGCACGGAATTTCATGAGCGCGCCGGCATCCGCTTCACACCGCCGTGGCTCGGCATTATGTCGGCCGAAGCCGTCGCACGGGACGGTTATCGCGCCTTAATGAAAGGTAAACCGCTCATTGTCTCCGGTGCATTCAACAAAATTACTTCCGCTATTTCGCGCCGTTTGCCGCACCTCTTCATCACGAGAATCGTCATGAAAATAAATCGCGGCCGGTGAAATTTCCCCTTGCCAATCAATTTATGGGACAGTAAGTATTATCCATGAAGTTCAGCATCGAATCAGGTATCTTCATGAGGATGCTGCGCATGGTGGAGGAGGCGGCGCATAACCCCAGCTCGGAATTCGCCGGCCTGGTGCACCTCGGGGCTGCTGACGACCGGGTTTGGCTCGCGGCGCCGCAGGGGCCGGTCGCCGAAACCGAAGGTGAAGTATGGCGCCAGGGCGCCTGCACCATCACCTGTTCGCACCTGGAGAAACTCCTCGCGCAACTAGCCACCGTTAAAGAGCTGATTTTTGAAGCGGACGGCGAGCAACTTCACGCAGGTGAACACGCGATCGACCTGCTTGAATTCTCGCTCGTTGCCAGCCGGCCCGACCATCCCCACATTTTCCTCGCCGCAAATTTCGGACAGCTTCCCGCCGGCTTCGGCTCTGTTTACCATTGCCGCACTCTGTAAAACCGTTGAGGCGCGACGGCATTGGTGTCGAGCAACTCGAGCATCGCACCGCTGCCGGAAAGTGCCGGCAACTGGGTCCAATTCGTTGCCATTGGGCTAGCTGCATACTCCATGCGGTATTGCCGGCCACAAACGCTGCTCAATCTCACTCTGAAACCGCCGGAGCAAAATGCCCCGTCGCTCAGGCAGGCGAATGGGGCCAGCGCTGGTGTCCCGACCAGTGCCAGCGTGTGCTTATACCCGCCGAGAACCGTGACCACGTTCGTTAAACCTGCCGGTACGCTCGCCTGGCCGTACGTGTTGCCACCCCAGGCGACCACTGTGCCGTCTGCCTTCACAGCCAGGCAGTGATAAGTGCCTGCCGTGATCGCGACCACATTGCTCAATCCCTCCGGCGTCTCCACCGCCACGAAGCCCCACGTTACTACCGTTCCATTAGTCAACAGAGCCAGGCTTTGATCGCGTGTCGCGGCTATCGCCCTTACGCCGTGCAAGCCGACCGGAACGTCGATTTGTCCGAAGTCATCCCGGCCCCAACCGAGCACCGTGCCGTCACTCTTCAGCATCAAATCGTGATCATCCGCTGCCGCGATGGCGACGATGCCGCTGATGTTCGACGGTAACGGGTTCGCGGCGAACGTCCCCGTCCCATCGGCGTCATACTTGCCCCAGTTCACGACGGTGCCGTCGCGCCGAAGAGCAATTGTATGTCCCAAGCCGCCCGCCACGGCCACCAGGTTCGTCGCACTCGCCGGGATCGATGTCTGCCAGCGGTCATTCGCTCCCCAGGCAACCACATGCCCATCCGCACACAGTGCGAGCGAATGAAAGAAACCCGCGGCAATGGCTGTCACGTTGGTTAGCCCCGCGGGGACATTACATTGACGATACGCATTGTCGCCCCAGGCCACGACCTCGCCTGTCTCCAGTAGCGCCAGGCCGTGCTCACCGCCGGTAGCTATTGAAACCACATTGTATCGAGCAGGGCAGGGCACCGCCGCGCCCGAGCCCCACGCCAGCATCGTGCCGGCCCATGTTTCCGGCGAGGGCCATGAAAGCAGAACGAGGGTGAATGACACGCGAAGACACGAAAGCCCGACAATTCTCTTTTTCATGAAAACTCCTGCTCTTGCCCCTATGTCATCACCTACTTATCGAAAAAGCAACAAAAAATGTATCTCACTTATTAGTCCACCATTGCCGTGATTCATTCGCGTGCCCCCACTCCTCTGCAAAAACGGCAACCGGATGGGGGCATACGAATGAGGAAACCGAAATCGCTGCATCTCCACTTTGTCTGAATCTCTCTGTTCCGGCCTTTGATGCATCTATCATGATCTTGTTTCTTTTTCAGTTTTCAGCATTTCAGCATTTTAGTTTGTATTGCGCCCGTCCTCCGTAAGTCGCATCTTCCCCGAAGCTGCTTCTATGAAACCCAACGACCTCTCCGACCAGCAGAAACAAGCCCTCATGGACCTTCTGGTCCTGGGAATGTACGCCGACCACAACCTTGCCTCCGCGGAGGAGGCTTGTGTCACCCGGCTCCTCGACACCTTCGGGTTTGCTTCCGATTACGAGCGTCAGGCCTTCTGCGATGAAGCGTTTACCCGCACCCGGCGCCATTCCGACACGCCAGAAGCTATTCGCGCTTACGTCACAGTGTTGGCCGCAACGTTTCCGACCGGGGAAGTCCGTCAACGGGTTTACGATTTGCTCGATGGCTTGCTCACCAGCGACGAAAAGGTCACCAGCGAAGAAAGCCAACTGCTCGCCGCTCTCAGGGACACGTTTCAACTGTGATGGGGTGGTTTCCACTTGGTTTTGGCCCCCGGTGCCTATTTAATCCCCAAGAATGACACCGCGCCGGGCCAGCATTAAACGCAAGACCAAAGAGACCCGCATCCAGCTCGACCTTTTGATCGACGGGACCGGCAAATCCCGGATTCGTACAGGCATCGCCTTCTTCGACCACATGCTCACACTTTTCGCGAAGCATGCGGTGGTGGACCTGCAGCTTACTTGCAAAGGTGATTTGCCGGTGGATGCGCATCATACAGTTGAAGATTGCGGCATTGCGCTGGGTCAGGCCTTTGCTCAAGCCCTCGGAGACAAGCGCGGCATCCGCCGTTATGGCGCCGGTTTCGACGCGCGCAACCCCTTCACCGCCGAAAGTTACCTGCCCATGGACGAATGCCTTGCCCGCTGCGTTATGGATTTCAGCGGGCGCCCCTATCTTGTCTGGCGACGTATGGATGCGCTTGCGTACAAGAAGCTTACGAAAGCGGAAAAGGAGCAGGACATGTCCAGCGCGTTTCGCTTCGGGCTTGCCCGCGAGTTTTTCCAGGCCTTTGCCAACGAAGCTCGCTGCAACTTGCACTTGGAACTGCTCTATGGCCAGGAGCCGCACCATATCGTTGAAGCGCTCTTCAAAGCCTTTGCTAAGGCGGTGGACCTTGCCTGCCAGCATGATCCGCGGATCACCGGGCAGATTCCTTCGACGAAGGGGACGTTATGAAGGCGACCAATGGGGAAAACCTCGTCCTCCATCATTGCCTTCAACCTTTGTCTCCGATCTTTGTCGGTCACTTCGTCGCTTTCACTTTGTCGTCAGAGGACGAAGGCGAAGGACGAAGTTGGAGGACAAAGGTGGAAGACAAAGTTTCCGACGAAGTTACCGACAAAGTTGCCCCTTTGCCCGGGAGGGTAATTCACCCCATGCAACCCGCACAATGACAGGGCTTTTCGCCAAAAAAATCGCGCCCGAATCTGAATACCCGCCCGGGGAATGGCGTCGAACCGATGACTGATAACGCACATGCCTCCGCTGATGATGATGCGTTGGTAGCCGCCGCGCGCAACGGCGATATGCGAGCTTTCGAAGAGCTCGTCGCGCGGCACCGGGACAAAATCTATGCCCGGGCCTACAGCATGATGAGAAGCGAGGATGAGGCGATTGATCTTTCTCAGGAAGCCTGGGTGAAAGCCTGGCAACGGTTGCAGCAGTTTCAGGGCGAATCCAGTTTCGCCACCTGGGTCACGCGCATCGTGATTAATCTCTGCCTCGACCAATTGCGCAAATTGAAACGGCAGCGCAGCGAATCGCTCGAAGCGCTGGATGAAGAATCCGGCGGCGTCGAGCGCCAGATGCCGGTGCTCGTGGTCAACCCGACTGAAGGGTTGGAGCGCGCCGAGCTGCGGCAGCGCATCGACCAGGCGCTGACCCAACTCTCGCATGAGCACCGCACGGTCCTGGTGCTACACGAGTTCGAGGAAATGGAATACAAAGAAATTGCCAAGGTCATGGGTTGCTCGATTGGCACCGTGATGTCTCGCTTGTTTTATGCGCGGCGGCGGATGGCGGGGCTTTTGGCGGGCCTGAAAAAAGATAGTTAGCATGCAAGTAGAAGATAAAAACCTGAAGTTGCAGGCTTGGCTGGATGGCGAATTGCCTCCCGGCGAAGCACGCGATATCGAGCGAACCGTAGCCGAGGATCCCGCGGCTGCGGCGTTGCTCCGCGAGCTGAAGCTCATCAAAACCGCCGTGCGCGAGTTCGACGGTCATCCCAAGCTGCCCGAGGCGCGCGAGTTCTTCTGGTCAAAAATCGAGCGCTCGATTGCTGCACAGGAGCGCGCCGCCGAGAGCGCCGCCACTCGCGCCGGTTGGCGCATCCTCTTCAAACGTTTTCTTGTTCCAGCCTTTGGCGTGGCCATGGTCGTCATCGCCGGAATGCTCGCCGTGCCCAGGCAAACTCCCGCCAACTCGCGCATCGTGACCGCTTCATCCGGCGAACCGGCGTTTGTGTATCACGACGATGCTGGAGGCACGACGCTCGTTTGGTTGACCTACCCGGCCGACACTGAAGTGGCCATGGCTGACGACCCCGACTTCCTGGACTAACCTGAGCCATGAGACGCACCCCGCCATTTGCCGGCATTTGGATCATAGCCCTGCTCGCCATGGTTCCTCTGGCCTTCGCGCTCGCCGAGGACCAGGGTGCAAAGCTCGAAGCCCAACTCATTTGGGGCACGAACGAAGCCACACCGCCGCCGGACAAACATTATTCCCCAGTGCAGCCGGATACCGGACGGCATCTGAAAGATCTGCCATTTAAGTGGGCCAACTATTTCGAGGTCCACCGCACGAATTTCGTGGCCTCCACCACTGCAGTTCGCAACGTTGCCCTGAGCCCCAAATGCGAGCTCGCGGTCAAAGACTCCGGCAAGACCGGCATCGAAATCACGCTCATCGGCAAAGGCAAGGAAGTGTTCAAACAAACGCAGGCTCTCCCCAAAGGCGAGATGCTCGTCATCGGCGGCAATGCTCCCAACGCGACCACCTGGCTCGTCGTGCTCAAGCGCGTGGAATGACCCGCCCGGTATTGGCGGTCATGCCACTAATTTTGGCTTTTTCGCGGGATTCGGTTGATTGCCGGGGTTGGGTCGTTTTAAGATTCTAATCTGAATGAAAGCGTTTTTTGCTGTCATACTAATTTTGGCGCTCGGCGCCGGCGGCTACTTTGGTTGGGGCTATCTGAAGAAGAACAGCAGCCCCGCTGCTGACAACACGCACATCTCGACGGCCATCGCCGAGTTGCGCGACATCAATTTTGCCGTGAATGCCGCTGGGGAAATCGCCCCGGCCGAACAAGTTTCCGTTCGCCCCGAGATTAACGGCCTGCTCGAAATGCTCAAAGTCGATATTGGCGATCATGTGAAGAAGGATGACCTGCTGTTCAAACTGGATGACAGCGAGCTGCAACAGCAAAAAGCCTCGAACCTCACCGATATCGAAAAGGCGAAGCTCGGCGTAGAAAAAGCGGAGCGCGACTACAACCGCGCGAAGCAACTCCTGGCCGAAAAACTGATTTCGCAAGAGGCTTACGACGATGCCAAAACGGACTACGACCTCTCGAAGAACGCGCTCGAACGCGCCCAAAAAGACCTGGCGATTACGGAAGAGCATCTGACGAAAACCGAAGTGCGGGCGCCCTTCGATTGCACCGTGCTCACGCGCCCCGTCTCGGTCGGCCAGGCCGTTTCCGGCTCCGGTGGTTTCAACAGCGGCACCGAGGTGCTCACCATCGCTGATTTAAATTCGATGATCATCAATGCCCAGGTGAACCAGGCGGATGTTCCCCGGCTCAAAGTTGGCGAGCCGGTCGAAATCACCATCGAAGCCGTCCCCGGTCTGATGTCCACTGGAATGGTCGAGCGCATCTCCCCCCAGGCCACGATCAAAAACAACATCAAAGGGTATCCAACCCGCATCGTTTTGAAGAACTCGGACCCGCGCGTCCGTCCCGGCATGACGGCGAACGTGAAGATTCCTGTCGCCTCCGCTGCGAACGTTACGGCAGTGCCGCTCTCAGCGGTTTTCACCGAAAAGAATCCCGACACCTCCGAGCTCGAGCGGTTTGTTTATGTGCAGCAGGGCGAAGGCTTCGAAAAGCGCAACGTGAAAGTGGGCGTGGCGGATTACTTCTATGCTGAAATTGAAGGCGGCCTCAAACCGGGTGAAGTGGTGAGCCTCGAATTGCCGAAAGATGAGCTCGAGAAGAAAGGTCGCCAATTGGCCAGCGCGGACACTTCCAAGGGTCCTCGCATCGAAGTGAAATTGCCGCTGGGACCGATGCCCACGCTTACCCGCACAAATACGGCCACCGCTACCGCAGCGGATTCAGCGAAAACCAACTCGACCCGCAGCGTTCCGGTGGCGCGGACTCCAGAGAAACCTTCTTGAGGTTAGGGCAAGGATAGAGGCTATCAAGGCCACGGCACTCGCCAACAGCAGTTCTCATTTTGACATGAACGCAAAACTTCGCCGAAAACTTTGTCCACATCGTCCTGGTCTGGCGAAGTTTCTGACGAGGTTTGCGACAAAGGGCCTATGGCTCTCTCAAACCGAGCGCCACTGACTCGCTATGCCGCTCGTCGAGCTCCGCAACGTAAGCAAGATTTATCGCCTCGGCGACGAGGAAATCCGTGCCTTGGATGACGTCAGCCTCGACATCGAAGCAGGCGAGTTCATTTCCATCATTGGTCCATCCGGCAGCGGCAAATCGACCCTCATGCACATTTTGGGCTGCCTTGATTCACCTTCGCGCGGCACGATCAAACTCGACAGCGTGATGATCGAACGCGCTTCTTCGCGTCAACTTGCCGCGATCCGAAACCGCAAGATTGGTTTCGTTTTCCAGTTTTTCAACCTGCTGCCGAAACTGACGGTGTTGCAAAACGTCGAGCTGCCGATGATTTACAGCGGCATCTCCGGCAAAGAACGCCGCGACCGCGCGATGGCCGCGCTCGAAGCCGTGAACATGGGCAATCGCGCGAAGCACCGCCCGAGCCAGCTCTCCGGCGGCCAACAGCAGCGTTGCGCGATCGCCCGCGCGCTGGTGAATGACCCCAAAATCGTGTTCGCCGACGAACCGACGGGGAACCTCGACTCCCACACGGGCGCGGCGATTCTCCAGCTCTTTCGCACCCTGAGTCAGCAGGGCCGCACGATCGTTTTGGTTACTCACGATCCGGATATTGCGGCCGTTACGCCGCGCCGCATTGAAATTCGCGATGGCAAAATCGCCATCAAAGTGGACGCCCAACTCGCCGGGCTCGACCGCGCGCCCGCTCTCGCCGCGCCCTGATGAACGCTGCCTCGGAATCGGCGGAAGTGCTCTCGCGCTCGTCGGCCCAATTCTGGATCACGATCCAGACCGGCTTCCGCGAAATTTGGGCGCACAAGTTCCGTTCTCTCCTCACGATGCTCGGGATCATCCTCGGTGTTTCGAGTCTTGTGGCCATGTCGGCGCTGGTTTCCGGCATGGAGAAAGGCGCCCGCGAAGCCCTGATTGCCATCGGCGGCCTCGAAAAAATCCGCGTGGAGGCCCAGGAAATTCCAGTCGAGCAACGGCATCTCTCCGACCAGGCCGTCGGCATTACCATCAACGACGTGTACGCACTCGAAGAGAGCGCGAAACTCGTGAGCGAGCTTTCCCCGGAGATGCAGCTTTTCGCCACGTTCACCGCCAATGGCAAACGATTCCGCCCCTGGAATTGTCTCGGCGTCTGGCCCGTGGCGGCCGAGCTGAACGAGCACGTCATTCGCTTCGGGCGCATGCTGACGGACGTCGATGATGAAATGGCACGCAGCGTCTGCGTGATCGGCACGGCCACCCGCGACGCGCTCTGGGGTTCGCCGGAGGAGACCGGGCATGACCTGGACCCGGTCGGCAAAACGGTTTTCATCAACGGAGTTCCTTTCACGGTGGTCGGCATGTTCCAATTCTACGAAAGCGAGCGCGACCGCAAGATGCGCGAACTGGCCCAGGCCCAGGGCGGCCACGGCAAAGCCATCAAGCGCAACCGGGGTTCGCGCCGAAGCTCCGGCGGCGGCGCGTTCGCCTTCAAAAACCAAACTGTTTACCTGCCGCTTAACACTGTCTGGATGAAATTCCGCTCCGGCGCCACCTACGCCGCGATCAATGCCGCTGGCGGTGCGGGCACAGCCACGGGCGCAACGGGCGACCCGCGCCTTTCCGGCCTCGAACTTAAGATCAGAAGCGTGGATGTTTTGCCGGAGGCGCTGCAGCAGGTTCAAAACGTCCTCATGTTCACGCATCACGGCATCGAGGATTTCACTTTCCGCACGCAGGAAGATTGGGCAGAGCAAATTAAGACCTTTGTGCACAATGCGCGCATGAGCGGCGGCCTCATTGCGGGCATCAGCCTGCTCGTCGGCGGCATCGGTATCATGAACATCATGCTCGCCAGCATCTCCGAGCGAGTCCGCGAAATCGGCATTCGTAAATCGGTCGGCGCTTCGACCTTCGATATCTTCGTCCAAATCCTGATCGAATCCGTCGCCATTGCCATGCTTGGCGGGCTGGCCGGCCTTGCCACATCAGTGGGGCTGGTGCATCTCATCAGTTCCTTTTCTCCGACCGATAACGCCCCCATTATAACGTTCACTGCGCTGGCCATCGCCTTTGGTTTCAGTGTGCTGGTCGGCGTTCTGGCCGGGATTTTCCCGGCGATCAAAGCGGCGCGGCTCAACCCCATCCAGGCTTTGCGCTACGAATGAACGTGCTCAACACCATCCTTGTTGGCCTGAAGGAGGTCTGGGCGCACAAATTCCGCTCCGTGCTGACGATGCTTGGCATCGTCCTGGGCGTCGTCAGTCTCGTCGGCATGGCGGCCATCATCAAGGGCATGGAAAACGGCATGAAGGAAACCATGATTGCCATGGGGGGCGCGGACAAGGTCCAACTCGACCAGCAGGAGGTCCCGCCCGACCAGGAGCATTTGGCCGACCAGGCGCCCGGGCGAACCATGGCCGATGTTCAGGCGTTGCGCGAAACCGCTCCGCTCATGCGGCTGGTTTCACCGCAGATCTCCGTCTATGGCATCACGGCGACGCACGGCGAAAAAATGGTGGCCCCCGCCGAAACCGATGGCGTCTGGCCGGCGGTGCTCGACATGAACCTGCACGTCCTCCAATACGGCCGCTTCTTCTCCGACATTGACGAGGAGAATGCGAATGCGGTCTGCGTTATTGGCACCGGCATTCGCGACGAACTTTTCGGTTCGCCCGAGCAGGTGGGGCACGAGGTTGTGCCGCTTGGAGAAGTGATCAACCTGAACGGCCAACCTTTCACCATCGTCGGCATGTTCACTCATTACGAAAGCGAACAGGACAAACGCGAGCGCGAATACGAAACAGCGCACAAGCAAGATCCCAGGGTCGGCCCGGCCCGCCGCCGAGGCTGGGGCGGCCACGGCAACTGGGCTTTCTATCGCAAGAACAACACGATTTACATGCCGCTGAACACGGCTTACATGCGCTTCCGTACAGCAGTCAATGACGACGGCACGCCCGACAACCGGTTGAGCAGCATCGACCTGAAGGTGAGCAGTCTCGACGACCTGGACCAGGCACTGCAGCAGGCGCGCAACGTCCTCATGATCACTCACCACACCATCGAGGATTTCGGTTTTCGCACGCAGGAGAACCGCGTCGAGAGCATCAACCAGCAGATTCGGAACGCGCGCATGAGTGGCGGCGTCATTGCCGCCATCAGTCTCATTGTCGGCGGCATCGGCATCATGAATATCATGCTGGCGAGCATCAACGAGCGCATCCGCCAGATCGGCATCTGCAAAGCGGTGGGCGCGACCGGGCTGGCCATCTTCATGCAAGTGCTGATCGAGAGCGTCGTCATCGCGCTGCTGGGGGCCGCCCTGGGTGTGGCGGGCTCCTACGGATTCGTGCAACTGCTCGAAACCATCAGCCCTGCTTCCAATGCGCCGGTGATCACCCCCGGCGCAGTTCTACTCGCCGTCCTCTTCAGTGCCGCCGTGGGCATCTTCGCCGGCATCTTCCCCGCCTTCAAAGCCGCCCGCCTCCACCCCATCGAAGCCTTACGGTACGAGTAAATTGGTCGAACCGACAGCAGGCTTGTCTGGGCTTGAGCCAGAGTAAGAAACGGGCTTACGGAAATACGGGTTTCTTCCAGGTCCAGCCCCGCGCCAGCCGCGTAAACGCTCCTGTTAGATCCCTCTCCGTCTTAAGCCGCGTGGAGTTGTTCCTGGTGGTCTTCCACCACCTCCGGTTCCAGCCGTTTCGCCAGCCAGAGCTTCTCCAAGGCCGGGTAGGCGGCCACCAGCGGTAAGATCGCCACCGCCCCAAGCACGCCGGCGAGCATTCCACCCGCTATCATCGAAACCAACACCGCCAGCGTCGAGAGCTCCAGCTTCTTCCCATACACTCGCGGCAAAATGAAATAATTCTCCAGCACGTGGTACGCCGCGTAACAGCCCGCGGCTATCAGGGCGGTCGTGCTGGAGACGGTGAGCGCGACCAGCGTGCCGAGCGTCATCGCCGCCGCGATGCCAAGGACCGGGACAATGTCCAGCGCTCCGGCCAGGATTGCCAGCAGCACTGCCATCGGCACCTTCAAAATCGTCAGCAGCACCAGCACGTATGTCGCGAACAGTCCGGAAACGATCGATTGCCCGATAATGTAATCCACAATGCGCCCGGCGATTTCTTCGAGTCCCTTGCTCACCCGCCGCCGCTTTTCTCTTGGGAAGAACGCAATCAGCCAGCGCATCATGCGTGGCCCGTCCACCATCAGGTAAATGGCGAGCGCGATGACCAGGACGAGGTCGAGCGCGGCTTCCGCGGTAACCTCGAGCACCTTCAACGCCTTGGCCGCCACCTTCGCGGCATCGCTGCCTCCCGAATTCCCCGCCTGCTCGATCATCTTGCGCACCGGGCTGTCCGGCGGAAGGTGCGAATAGAGCTCCTGTTTGTACCTGGGCAATTCCTTCGCGAACTTCTTTCCCTGGCCGATCGCGATGGGGCCCATCAGAGCGAAAAGCCCGAGCACGAGCACAACAAGAATGCCGCTCGCCATCAATATCCCGCTCCACTTTGGCCATTTTCGTCCCTCAGCCCAAACGACGACTCGGTAAAGCGGAATGGCCAGCAGGATGGAGAGGATCAGCAATTCGCACAGCGGCCAGACCTTCTTCGCCGCCACGGCCAGCAGGACTCCCACCAGCAGCTTCAGGATAGTCTTCCACGGAATCTCGACCCGCAGCGTGGAAGGCTTGTTTCCATTCCCCATGGCTGAATATCCCGTCCTCAGCCCGGGTTTGCAATGTAGCGCGACACCCCAGAGCATCTTTGGAGTGCGGCGGTCCCGTGCCGCGCTAATTCGTGTCCTTTTTGACTGCCGAAGTCGCCGCGGTCTCTCAACAAAGGAAGAAAAAGCGGCACAGGACGGCGCACCTCAAAATTTCTGGGGTCCTTCGCCCATCAGCTTATGGGTTTTCGGCCCGATTTACGAACGACGCCGGAATGCGAGATTGCGCAGCGATGGTCCTTTCTTACCTATGTCGTCGGGCCGCATGGCAACTCGCCGCGGTAGCCGCGGGTGGTATTTTGCTCAGCGGTTGTGCCGCTATGGTCCCGTTAAGTCCGCTGCTCAGCGGAGCGCACGGCAACAGTGCTCCGCCCCTGCAGGTCCACGAGGAAACTCGCGTCAGTCTCGAACGCGGCAACTTCTCGCTCGTGCGCACCAACGTGTGGGCGCAAAGCCGCGGCTTCAGCTTGCTTGGGTTTATTACCATTTATCCGGCCACGCTTTCCAAAGCGATGGGGCGTCTTTACTCCCACGCCGGTATGCAACCTGGCCACGCGCAAACTATCTCGCACCTGGTGATCGAGCAAACGAGCAGCTATTACATCCTGTTCGGAATTCCGAAAGTCGAGGTCCGCGCCGATATCGTTGAATTTGGGCCCGAGGTGCAGAATCCCTCAGCGCCAGCCACGATCCCTCCCGAACACTCGCATTAGGCGGGCACTTTTGATTCCCCACCTTCGTCTTCCATTTTTGTCCCCTCCACCTTGTCTCTGACGAAGTGCCGAGCCGCGGCCGCTCGACAAAGTTTCCGGCGAAGGAGGGCCGGGTAATTGTCCGAACTGGCCGCCCGCGTTCGTGTCCTCCAAATACATGACTCCCCACGCTTACGGCGCCAGATAAGCTAATCGCTCAAACAGGATGAAACCTATGATGCACAATTATCCATCCGCCCGCCTCATGCGAGGCGGCGGCGCGATCACCCTCCTCCTTTCATTGCTCGTTGGCCGTGGCTGCTTCGCCGGCCACTACACCAATTTCGACGTGTGCGTTTACACCGTCGTGAATGCCGTGCGCGAGTTGGGCCAGAATCCCGCCTCCCTCAGCAATCAATGGCAACGCATCACCGAGCAATTGCCCGTGGATAAAGTCTATATCGAGGCGCAACGCAACCGGACGGTTGCCACCGATCAAGAGCTCGAAACCGTGAAGCAATTCTTCGTGCAGCGCGGCGTGAAGGTCGCGGGCGGCACCTGCTTGTCTGACGGAAATTATCCCGGCGGCGGACAGTTCAAATCGTTTTGCTACACCGATCCCGCGGATCGCGACTTCATCAAAAACGCCATCCAGTTGGCCGCGCGCCATTTTGACGAGGTCATCCAGGACGACTTCTACTTCGTTACGACCAAGTATGACTCGGACATCGCGGCTAAGGGGAACAGGAGCTGGACCCAATTCCGGCTGGACCTCATGAACCAGGCGGCGGATGAACTGTTGCTAAAGCCTGCCCGGGCGGTGAATCCCAAAGTGAAAATGGTGGTGAAGTTCCCAAATTGGTACGAACATTTTGCCGGCTCCGGTTTCGATCTCGAAAAGGAGCCGCGCAGCTTCGACGGCATTTACACTGGCACGGAAACGCGCGACCCCGAATCGACCGACCAGAATCTGCAGTCCTACGAGAGCTACGAGCTGGTGCGCTATTTCGAAAATCTCGCGCCGGGCCGGAACGGTGGCGGTTGGGTGGATACCTTCAGCATTCAATATTCTGACCGCTACCCGGAGCAACTGGTGGACACTGTCTTCGCGCGGGCGCGCGAGATGACCCTCTTCCAATGGAACGCCGTGGCCCAACCCGCCCGCGCCGGCGCACGCAGCAATTGGCAGGACCTGAAAACCAGCTTCGATTTCAACGCGCTCTCGCAAGCCGTCCGCGCCGACCAGGGGAGTAACGCCGTCGTGACCTGGGGCCGCATCGCTGGCGATGCGCTGACCAAGGCGGATGCCGTGTTGAGCAAGCTGGGTCAACCCATTGGCGTTGCCAGCTATCGTCCGCCCCATGCCTGGGCCGAGGATTTTCTGCACAACTACTTTGGCATGCTTGGCATCCCCCTCGAGCTTTACGCCACGTTTCCCACGAATGCGAACCTCGTCCTGCTCACCGAAGCGGCAGCAGCGGACCCCGCGATCGTTGCGGAGATCAAAGGCCAATTGGTTGCCGGCAAATCCGTGGTGATCACCTCCGGCCTGCTGCGGGCGCTGCAAGGGAAAGGCATCGAAGATATCGTCGAGCTGCAATACACCGACCGGAAAATTCTGGCCCACGAATACCAGGCCGGCTTCGGCGCGGGCAGCACGTCCAACCTGGGGGAGGAGCAAGCGGGCGACATCCTGTTTCCCGACGTTCGCTTCCTCACCAACGACGCCTGGCAACTGGTGCGCGCGCTCTCGAGCGGCCGCGGCTATCCATTGCTGCTGATGGACCACTATTCTCGCGGGGTCATTTATGTTTGGACCATTCCCGAAAACTTCAACGATTTGTACCGGCTGCCGGGGAGCGTTACCACCGCCATCAAGAACTACGTGATGAGCGGGTTCCCCATGCGCCTCGACGGCCCCAGCCAGGTCGCGCTGTTTGCCTATGATAACCAGGCCTTCATCGCCCAGAATTACCGCGGCACCGAAGCCGACGTGAAGGTCGGAGTAACGGGCGAACTTACGAAGCTCCGCAACCTGGTGACCGGCGAAGTCATCACCGCGGAACCACCGCCGCGCGATTTCGGCTGGGGCGGCCGCAACCGCGGTCCGGGCGGAGAGCGCCGAGCCACTTTCGGCCTGCACTTGCTGCCGCACAGTTACGCCGCATTCGTCGCCGAGCGCTGAGCGACCGGTGGCTTTCTCAAGACACAAGTTCCTCTTTCAACCACAGAGGTACAGGGACACAGAGCTTTTGGAATTCCGAAGCTGCTGTCTGGCGCTCTCGGGCGGTGGGAGATTGCGAGTAATCAAGCGTTCGATGCCGTTTTCCGTCATCGCAACAGTGTTCTCCGGTGCCTCAGTGTCTCTGTGGTTTACTCTTCAGAAACAGGTTTGCCTTGCCTTGCTCCCGCAACACGGAAAAACTGCGGACGCCATGAACCCTTCCCGGCCGGCATTTTGCCCATGCTCTTGCTCTGCCAGAATTCTCCTGCTCCTTGTCGTCTGCATTGCGATTCGCACCGTTTGCCAGGCGGCTGACCAGTTTGTTCTGGGCGCAGACGTTTCCGCCTTGGCCACTCCCGGCCGCGGCTTTTGGACGCTCCCGGCGTACCACGAGGATGGCCAAACGAACGAGGAATGGGCGCTCCTCATGAAACACGGCTGGACCATGTTTCGCCTGCGCGTCTTTGTCTCGCCGGTGCGCAATGCGCCGAACAATTCCCTCGAAAACACCATTCCCCTGGCCCGCCGCATCAAAGCCGCCGGCGGTTCGCTGCTGCTCTGCCTGCATTTGTCCGACACCTGGGCCGACCCGCAGCATCAGCTCATCCCGCTGGCCTGGACGAACCTCGATTTCGATGGCTTGGAAAAGCAGGTCGAGCTCCATTGCCACGACGTGGTGAAACAACTCAAGGACGCTGGCGCCATGCCGGAGTGGGTGCAGGTCGGCAACGAGATCACCGGCGGCACGCTCTGGCCGCTCGCCCGCTTGGGCGGTCGCTCCAACTCGCAGAGCTCTTCAAACGCGCCGAATGAGACCCTCCAGTGGGACCATCTGGCGCGCATTCTGAAGGCTGGCATCCGCGGTGTGAAATCCGCGTCTGGCGACACCCAGCCGCGCATCGCCGTTCACATCGACAAAGGCGGAAGCTGGCCCGCCACGAAGTGGTTCTTCGATCATATCACCGACGCGAAAATCGATTACGACATCATCGCTGAAAGTTTTTACCCGACCTGGCGTCATGGAACGCTTGAGGGCGTGCTGGAGAACATGAACGAGTGCGCCAAGCGTTACGGCAAAGATTTTGTGGTAGTCGAAACCGGCTACGACCATTCCCACGTGAAGGACAACCCGGACATGCTCTGGCCGCAAACCCCCGAAGGCCGGCTGGAATTCCTGGCCGACCTCATCAAGACAGTGAAGAAAGGCCCTCGCGGCCTGGGTGTGCTCTACTGGGCCCCCGAGCGCGACCTCTGGAACGCCGACGGCAGCCCCGGCCCGGGAGTCTCCGTGCTCGAACGGCTTAAGGGAGACCTCCAAAGAAAGAAGTAATACAGGATCTCGTGCTTCCCTCTATCTCCGTGCCTCCGTGGTTGACCGCTTCCGGGCTCACCCGCTCAGCACCCCGCTGCATTTCAAGTTTTCGTATGTCTTCCCCATTCCAGCTTTTCAGCGTTTGACCCGTGCCGCCGGGGTGCTGCCGTCATTTAGATCCGGATCGAAGACGCGCCCGGGTTCGGTAGCCGGCGAGGAGCGTGGCGTCCAAAGCGCTTGGGCTTGGGGCGAAGTCAGAGCCACGGACGGCCTGAATTTGCCGCCGCTCATGTAATCCAACAACGAGAGGCGCAGTTGCGCGGCGCCAGGTCCCCGATGCTCGTCATTCAAATCAATCGTGCAGACCAGCAGTTTGCCACGGCCAACGGTGCATTCGAAAATAACCCCGAGCTTCCAGTTCCGATTCCAATCGTCGATGGCCCACACCATCGGGCGCAACTCGCGCGGGGCGGCGGTGAGGTTTACCGAGCGGACCCCGTTGATGAGCGGCGTCCATTGCCAATCGCAGTAGCTGTCCGTCGGGAACTCCGCGAGGGCAGGGTGCTTCGTGTCACAGAGCAGGCCGAGCATGGCGTCGAAGCGCGGCTTGGGATTGCGCGGCGGGCGGACGGTCATTTGGATATTCCAGAAAACCGGCACGTCGCGCATTGGCGGGCACCTCGGGGCATCGAGATTCTCCGTGCGTGGCATGAAGAGCACTTTACCCCCAGCGGCGAGGGCCTTTTCCGCTTCCGGCCACTCTCGCGTCACGGCGACATCCGTCAGTTTTGAATTTTCGACTTGTGAGGGGTACAGCCAGAGCTTCCAATCATTTTCGAACCGCTGCGTTTTAGTTTCCACCATCGCCACCAATTCATAGGCTGCCGGCGCCGGCAGGCGATTCAGTTCCATCGAGAAGTCGAGGCATTTGCTCTTGAAACCAACCGGGATAGTTCGCGCAAGATTGCTCGGGCAGGCGCCCACGACTTTGCCCGCATGGTCTCGCAGTTCCCATCTCACTACGGCATCTTTCAGGTCTGCTGGTCCGAACTGAGAAACCCCGATCGCCGCGTCCAGTTTCTCACTCGTGGTGAACACGCGCTTGGGCAGCCAGGCGAGTGGGACCACCGGCGCACAGAACTTTCGAAATTCCTCCGGCGTCGTGTAGCCTTTGCTTTCCCAAAACGCATCGAGCAAACCGACCAGCGCCGTCCCCTGGCCGAGGTAATCGTGCAGGTCGAGTAATTCGAATCCCGCCAGGCCTGGGGTTCGCAGATTGGCTTCGATTTCCTCTTTGTAGCATTCAAGTTGGAATCGTCCAGAAGCGACGGCAAAAGCTTTGTCCATTCCGAGGACCCCATTCTGCTCCGCGAGATATTTGAAAATCTCGTAGTTCCCGGGCCTCAGATAGCCGGTGAACTTCTTGATAACGTCGAAGTCAGGATAGGCGCACCACTGTCCGACCTCATGCGCGAGCACCGGTATGTGGACATCCTGCAGCGCTTCGCTGTAGTCGCCGCCAAACCAGCCGGTGGCGTTTCGCAGTTGTCCGCGGCCATAGCGTACCAGGGTGGCGAATTGCGGCCCGCCGTTCACCTCGACCGGATCGGACCAGCCAGTGCAAGCCGCGTAAAGTCGGCGCGGGTCTTTCGCGTAGTTGTCTTTCGCCCATTGCGGCAGAACGCGGCTGTAGTTTCGCGGCTCGTTGCTGGGCGAAAGCAGGATGAACGAAGGATGATTCCCGTAGGCCTTGAGGATGCGCGCGGTTTCGGCCTCGAGAAACTCGCAGGTTTCGGTGTTGCCAAAATCCGCCCAGAGGCCGCACTCCGGCTGCAGATAAAATCCCAACTCATCGGCGGCTTCGAACGCGGCTTCGGGCGGACACCACGAATGACATCGGATGCCGTTCAATCCGTAGGCCTTGCAGGTTTGGATGATTTTCTTCCAGGCAGCAGCGTCCATCGCCGGATAGCCGGTGAGAGGGAAATCGCCGCCGAAATGCGTGAAGCGCAGGTTCCTGGGCGTCCCATTGATGAAGATATCCTTGTCGCGCGCGGTGATTTCGCGGCCAGGGACAGGGGCCCGCGATTCGAAAACGCTTTTTGAGCCAGGCGGTTCGAGCCGTGCGGAAACAAAAAACAGTGCCGGATTAAACTCATCCCATGTTGATTCCGATTTCCATGGCATGGTGGCATTGAAATCATTCCCGCCGGCGGGAATCGTCAGCGGCACGACCTTCTCCGCAATAGACTCGCCGCTTTTGCCGAGCAACCGCAGCATCAGCTTATTCGTCGATGGATATCCCGTCTCATTTTTGACATGGCCGCGCACATGCACCACATGTCCCGCGCGAGCTGCGAGGTTCTGCAGCGCATCAATCCACACCGCAGGCGTCGCGCGGAGTTCGATTTTCCCCACAACGCCATTCCAGGTAGCGCCGAGAGCGTCGGAGATGCTATGGGAATCGACGAGGTGACCGGCCAGTGGCAGCTGTGTGCGGTTATCCACACGAATCGTGAGGCGGTGGCGGCCGGGTGCGAGCAGGCCAAGGTCGTATTCGTGCGGCGTGCTCAGGCTCATGTCGGAGCCCATCTCCTTTTCATTGAGCCAAACCGTGCTCTTCCAGTGAACGCGCTCAAGGAAAAGCGAGAAACGCTCGCCGCGCGATCTGGCAGGAATTTCGATCTCGCGCTGATACCAGGCCGCCCCCAGGTAATGCTTGGGCGGTTGCGAAAGGAACGGGAACTTCACCTTTCCCGGCTCCGAAAAATGCTCTCGAAGCGCCGCCGGCTGAATCTTCCACCACGCATCACCGAGTGAGGTGACCCAGGGCGTGTTCGTCGAAATGTCGTCGCCGTAACCTTGGGCCTGCAGGATGCCCGGCAAAGAGATGCTGTCCGGCAACTCGCGTGCAAACCATTTCTCGGCCGCGCCCGCATCCGTTCGGTCGAGCGCGAAACGCCATTTGCCCGCGAGAGACTGCGTCGCGGCAGCACTTAGGTGAACCGTTGCGAACACCGCGACGGCGGAGAGGGAAAGAGCGTTCATGATGGCCGAGGACTTCACGGGTTGCCCGGATAATAACGGCTTCTGGGCTGTCGCATATCGAATTCTCTTTCTTTCCAGCACAGTGGGATCCGAAGCTTGGAATTCACGTGACTTGAAGTCGCGGCCGCACTGACCCTATAGTGAGTCGTATTAATTTAAATCATACCAACATGGTCAAATAAAACGAAAGGCTCAGTCGAAAGACTGGGCCTTTCGTTTTAATCTGATCGGCACGTAAGAGGTTCCAACTTTCACCATAATGAAATAAGATCACTACCGGGCGTATTTTTTGAGTTATCGAGATTTTCAGGAGCTAAGGAAGCTAAAATGGAGAAAAAAATCACTGGATATACCACCGTTGATATATCCCAATGGCATCGTAAAGAACATTTTGAGGCATTTCAGTCAGTTGCTCAATGTACCTATAACCAGACCGTTCAGCTGGATATTACGGCCTTTTTAAAGACCGTAAAGAAAAATAAGCACAAGTTTTATCCGGCCTTTATTCACATTCTTGCCCGCCTGATGAATGCTCATCCGGAATTTCGTATGGCAATGAAAGACGGTGAGCTGGTGATATGGGATAGTGTTCACCCTTGTTACACCGTTTTCCATGAGCAAACTGAAACGTTTTCATCGCTCTGGAGTGAATACCACGACGATTTCCGGCAGTTTCTACACATATATTCGCAAGATGTGGCGTGTTACGGTGAAAACCTGGCCTATTTCCCTAAAGGGTTTATTGAGAATATGTTTTTCGTCTCAGCCAATCCCTGGGTGAGTTTCACCAGTTTTGATTTAAACGTGGCCAATATGGACAACTTCTTCGCCCCCGTTTTCACCATGGGCAAATATTATACGCAAGGCGACAAGGTGCTGATGCCGCTGGCGATTCAGGTTCATCATGCCGTTTGTGATGGCTTCCATGTCGGCAGAATGCTTAATGAATTACAACAGTACTGCGATGAGTGGCAGGGCGGGGCGTAACCTAGGTGACAGAAGTTAAAAGCCTCCGGTCGGAGGCTTTTGACTTTCTGCTAGATCGGCCGCATCGAATATAACTTCGTATAATGTATGCTATACGAAGTTATTAGCGATGAGCTCGGACTTCCATTGTTCATTCCACGGACAAAAACAGAGAAAGGAAACGACAGAGGCCAAAAAGCTCGCTTTCAGCACCTGTCGTTTCCTTTCTTTTCAGAGGGTATTTTAAATAAAAACATTAAGTTATGAC
>JADMIO010784987.1_pt1 | contig 64742 bp, 65 predicted proteins | sample 8958161 | NCBI WGS metagenome assembly JADMIO01 (sample SAMN16585339, study PRJNA669376) | soil metagenome | isolation source: Crop rotation soil | place: USA: Cullars Rotation, Alabama | collected 2011 | reverse complement strand
CTTTCCCAAAATCGCAAAGTCATCAAAAAACCGCAAAGTTGTTTAAAATAAGAGCAACACTACAAAAGGAGATAAGAAGAGCACATACCTCAGTCACTTATTATCACTAGCGCTCGCCGCAGCCGTGTAACCGAGCATAGCGAGCGAACTGGCGAGGAAGCAAAGAAGAACTGTTCTGTCAGATAGCTCTTACGCTCAGCGCAAGAAGAAATATCCACCGTGGGAAAAACTCCAGGTAGAGGTACACACGCGGATAGCCAATTCAGAGTAATAAACTGTGATAATCAACCCTCATCAATGATGACGAACTAACCCCCGATATCAAGTCACATGACGAAGGGAAAGAGAAGGAAATCAACTGTGACAAACTGCCCTCAAATTTGGCTTCCTTAAAAATTACAGTTCAAAAAGTATGAGAAAATCCATGCAGGCTGAAGGAAACAGCAAAACTGTGACAAATTACCCTCAGTAGGTCAGAACAAATGTGACGAACCACCCTCAAATCTGTGACAGATAACCCTCAGACTATCCTGTCGTCATGGAAGTGATATCGCGGAAGGAAAATACGATATGAGTCGTCTGGCGGCCTTTCTTTTTCTCAATGTATGAGAGGCGCATTGGAGTTCTGCTGTTGATCTCATTAACACAGACCTGCAGGAAGCGGCGGCGGAAGTCAGGCATACGCTGGTAACTTTGAGGCAGCTGGTAACGCTCTATGATCCAGTCGATTTTCAGAGAGACGATGCCTGAGCCATCCGGCTTACGATACTGACACAGGGATTCGTATAAACGCATGGCATACGGATTGGTGATTTCTTTTGTTTCACTAAGCCGAAACTGCGTAAACCGGTTCTGTAACCCGATAAAGAAGGGAATGAGATATGGGTTGATATGTACACTGTAAAGCCCTCTGGATGGACTGTGCGCACGTTTGATAAACCAAGGAAAAGATTCATAGCCTTTTTCATCGCCGGCATCCTCTTCAGGGCGATAAAAAACCACTTCCTTCCCCGCGAAACTCTTCAATGCCTGCCGTATATCCTTACTGGCTTCCGCAGAGGTCAATCCGAATATTTCAGCATATTTAGCAACATGGATCTCGCAGATACCGTCATGTTCCTGTAGGGTGCCATCAGATTTTCTGATCTGGTCAACGAACAGATACAGCATACGTTTTTGATCCCGGGAGAGACTATATGCCGCCTCAGTGAGGTCGTTTGACTGGACGATTCGCGGGCTATTTTTACGTTTCTTGTGATTGATAACCGCTGTTTCCGCCATGACAGATCCATGTGAAGTGTGACAAGTTTTTAGATTGTCACACTAAATAAAAAAGAGTCAATAAGCAGGGATAACTTTGTGAAAAAACAGCTTCTTCTGAGGGCAATTTGTCACAGGGTTAAGGGCAATTTGTCACAGACAGGACTGTCATTTGAGGGTGATTTGTCACACTGAAAGGGCAATTTGTCACAACACCTTCTCTAGAACCAGCATGGATAAAGGCCTACAAGGCGCTCTAAAAAAGAAGATCTAAAAACTATAAAAAAAATAATTATAAAAATATCCCCGTGGATAAGTGGATAACCCCAAGGGAAGTTTTTTCAGGCATCGTGTGTAAGCAGAATATATAAGTGCTGTTCCCTGGTGCTTCCTCGCTCACTCGACCGGGAGGGTTCGAGAAGGGGGGGCACCCCCCTTCGGCGTGCGCGGTCACGCGCACAGGGCGCAGCCCTGGTTAAAAACAAGGTTTATAAATATTGGTTTAAAAGCAGGTTAAAAGACAGGTTAGCGGTGGCCGAAAAACGGGCGGAAACCCTTGCAAATGCTGGATTTTCTGCCTGTGGACAGCCCCTCAAATGTCAATAGGTGCGCCCCTCATCTGTCAGCACTCTGCCCCTCAAGTGTCAAGGATCGCGCCCCTCATCTGTCAGTAGTCGCGCCCCTCAAGTGTCAATACCGCAGGGCACTTATCCCCAGGCTTGTCCACATCATCTGTGGGAAACTCGCGTAAAATCAGGCGTTTTCGCCGATTTGCGAGGCTGGCCAGCTCCACGTCGCCGGCCGAAATCGAGCCTGCCCCTCATCTGTCAACGCCGCGCCGGGTGAGTCGGCCCCTCAAGTGTCAACGTCCGCCCCTCATCTGTCAGTGAGGGCCAAGTTTTCCGCGAGGTATCCACAACGCCGGCGGCCGGCCGCGGTGTCTCGCACACGGCTTCGACGGCGTTTCTGGCGCGTTTGCAGGGCCATAGACGGCCGCCAGCCCAGCGGCGAGGGCAACCAGCCGAGGGCTTCGCCCTGTCGCTCGACTGCGGCGAGCACTACTGGCTGTAAAAGGACAGACCACATCATGGTTCTGTGTTCATTAGGTTGTTCTGTCCATTGCTGACATAATCCGCTCCACTTCAACGTAACACCGCACGAAGATTTCTATTGTTCCTGAAGGCATATTCAAATCGTTTTCGTTACCGCTTGCAGGCATCATGACAGAACACTACTTCCTATAAACGCTACACAGGCTCCTGAGATTAATAATGCGGATCTCTACGATAATGGGAGATTTTCCCGACTGTTTCGTTCGCTTCTCAGTGGATAACAGCCAGCTTCTCTGTTTAACAGACAAAAACAGCATATCCACTCAGTTCCACATTTCCATATAAAGGCCAAGGCATTTATTCTCAGGATAATTGTTTCAGCATCGCAACCGCATCAGACTCCGGCATCGCAAACTGCACCCGGTGCCGGGCAGCCACATCCAGCGCAAAAACCTTCGTGTAGACTTCCGTTGAACTGATGGACTTATGTCCCATCAGGCTTTGCAGAACTTTCAGCGGTATACCGGCATACAGCATGTGCATCGCATAGGAATGGCGGAACGTATGTGGTGTGACCGGAACAGAGAACGTCACACCGTCAGCAGCAGCGGCGGCAACCGCCTCCCCAATCCAGGTCCTGACCGTTCTGTCCGTCACTTCCCAGATCCGCGCTTTCTCTGTCCTTCCTGTGCGACGGTTACGCCGCTCCATGAGCTTATCGGGTCCACTCGCGAACGCAGAAAGGCCCACCCGAAGGTGAGCCAGTGTGATTACATTTGCGGCCTAACTGTGGCCAGTCCAGTTACGCTGGAGTCACTAGTATTTAGGTGACACTATAGAAGCGGCCGCGACAACTTGTCCACGTGGAATTCTAAGCTTAGGATCCCAATGTGCTGGAAAGCACGTTCTTCACGACCGGCATAACAACGGGCATCACCAGTGGCATGACAACAGGCCTGGCCACCACTGGCATGTCAACTGGTATGACCACGGGTATGACAACGAGCAGCACCACTGGTATGACGACGGGCATGACGACCGGTATGACGACGGGTCTCACGACCGGCCTGACCACCGGCGGCATGCTGTGTGCTCGTCCGCCACCGCTGCCGGCTGTTTTGCCGACGATTTCAGGGTTTCCGTACGCGCAGTCGTTTGAAAACGCCACCGCGTTCACCGCCGACGGCTGGACCACGTTCGGCCAGACCGGCGCCGGCATTGGCTGCGATTCATTCACAGTGATCGACATTGCGGCGCGCAACCGCACCGGCACGATCAGATCGTGCTTTGCCGGCAACCGCTGTTGGGTGACAGGCACCAAGACGTACAACAACAACGAGCGCACGCAGATTGTCTCGCCGCTCTTCGATTTCACGTCGTTCTCGTCGCCGCCGATTCTCTCGTTCGCCATCAACTACGACGCCGAGAGCGGTTTCGACGGCTTGACGGTGCAGTCGAGCATCAACGGCGGCAGCACGTGGAACACCGTCGGCTCGCGCATGTCGGTGCTCTGGTACAACACCGACAATCTTGCTACGCTCAATTGGGCGCGCCCGACAGCCGAATCGTCGGTGCCCGCCTTCTCCGGCAGCAGTGGCGGCTGGGTGCTGCGCTCGCACCCGCTCACGGGTCTGCAGGGCAAAAACAACGTCAAGATTCGCTTCGTATTCGGCTCCGACGCGCTCGCCAATCCCGCGGCGCCGGTCAGCGGCATTGCGATCGATGCGTTCGCGATAACGCTCAAGTCGCTGCCGCCATGCCCACAGCCGGTGTTCCCCGCCGACGGCGCCACGGGTCTCTCGGCGACGCCGTTCAACTTGCTGTGGACCGCCGACGCCGTGACATACAAAGTGTCGATGGGTCGCTCGGCGGCCGACGTTACGTCGATCATCAATTTGAAGCCGACAATGACCGCCACACAGGCACTGACGCCGCCCAAGGAGGCGGGCGACTACTTTTGGCAAGTGACGCCGATCGCTATCGACGGTACCGAGTCGAGTTTGTGCCCGACGTGGCGCTTCTCAGTGGAAATCAATCCGATCAACACGTTCCCATACGTGGCGACGTTTGACAACGGTTGGGATGGCTGGCACCCGTCGAACATCGCCGGTGACTTCTGGCGCCGCGGCAATCCGCTGCAGATGAACAAGACTTGGATTGGCACGTTGGCCAACTCGACTGGCCGGACATCGGTGGTGTTCACTGCTGCCAACACGAGCAACACCCTGCATCCTAACACGTACCCGCTCAGCGCCATCTCGGTGCTTGAGTCACCGCCGTTTGACTTCCGCGCCGCCAGCTTCCCGCAGTTGAGTATGTGGAACGCGTTCGATTTTGGCGGTACGGACGGTGTCACGTTACAAGTGACGTACGACCGCGGCTTGAATTGGCTGCAGTTTGGCCAGCAGGGTCAGAATCCGTTTCTCGGCCTCAACTGGTTCAACAAGGGTCTGCAGTCGCCGCTCGTTCCTCTCATCGGATTCCGCAATCCGATGGACGTGCAGACGGCCGTGCATGGCTGGGGCAGCGGCCCGACGCCGTCTTGGCGCATCGCCAGGATGAACACGACAATTGGTCCTGCCGTGCTGCCGCCCGGCTCGTTCAAGGCGTGCCAAGGCGAAGTCTACTTTCGCTTCGTTTTTGGCAGTGGCGACGATCCGGCCGTCATTGGCTCGAAGGAGGGCTTCTTCTTCGATGAGTTTCGCGTCGACGACGACCTCACGTCGACTGCTCCCAAGTGCAATACGCCCGCGCCAACACCTGCGCCAACGCCCTCGCCGACGCCCGAACCAACGCCTGAGCCCCCCGCCGGCCCAACGCCAGTGCCGACCACCAAACCGCCTACACCAGCACCCACACCGCGACCAACACCCGCGCCGACGCCTGTGCCCGAACGCTGCGGCGACGGCGTCATCGGTCTGACAGAGGACTGCGAGATCGGCGCGTGCTGCGCGATGTGCAAGTTTAAGAACGTCAATGTTGTGTGCCGCACCGCCGACGCCACTAATCCTTGCGCGGCCGAAGAGCACTGCGATGGCACGTCAGCTCTGTGCCCGCCCGACGAGTTCAAGCCGGTTGGAACCATGTGCGACGATGGCTTGGCCACGACTACCGACGACAAGTGCACAAGCGACGGCGTTTGCCGTGGCAAAGTCATCAGCTGCGCCACCAACATGTTCTTATGCGAAGACTCGAACGCGTGCACCGACAAAGTGTGCACCAATGGCGTTTGCAGCTATCCGCCGATCACGGGCACGGTGATGTGCGACGACGGCGAAGTTTGCACCGCGAACGACGTGTGCACGAACGGCACGTGTCAGGGTACCACCAACTGCGCACAGGCATGCCAAAACGGTGGCACGTGCTGCATCAGCAAATGCGTGTGCACAGCTGGCTTCGCTGGCCGCGCATGCGAGGCGATGTCCGATCCGTCGTGCTCGGGCGCGCCGTTGCTGCCGAGTGGTGGTGTCGTGTTGCTCACCGGTCAGCAAATTCAGTTGACCTTCGCCGCCAACTCGCTTGTGGAGATCCAGATTCGCTGCGCCGTCGCCAAACTGCTGCGCATTCCGATCGCGCGCATCCTCGTCAGCTTTGGCACGAAGCGCGCCTCCTCGGTGCAGGTCACAGTGCTCGACTTTGATCCCGACGGCTCCGGCCCCACGCCGCCGGATCCAGCATCGGTCATCGCCACCGACTTTGTCAGCATCGTATCGGACGCCGACAACGCGCCACTCAATGCTGTCGGTCTGAGCGCGCTACGCAGCGCAGCGATGCCAGTTGGCGTCACCGTGACTACCACGACACTACCGCCCAGCACCACCACGGTCACCGATTCGCCGACGGCCACCGCGCCAACGGGCGACGGCGGTACCACGCAGGCGACGACGCAGCCCGGCGGCAGCACCGACACCACTGTGAGCACGGCTGCCAACGGCTCGCAGGGCAACACGCAGTCACAGCCGGTGACTGGTGCGATCAACACGCCGGCACCGTCGGGCGGGTTGTCGACGGGCGGCATCATTGGCATCGCGATTGCGGCAGCCGTTGTCTACATTGTCGCTGTGGTGGGTATTGTGTGCTTCATTCAGATAAGACGCAAGAAGAACGCTGGCGGTGCTGATGGGGCGCCGCGCGAACCAGACAAACCGGCGGGCACCGAAATGCAGCCACCTGCAAAGGCGACGGAGGACCCGAACCGACCGGTGGTGACGTATGTCAATCCCGACGAAGAGTCGTCATCCTACGAAACTGAAGACGCCAGCGAATCGAAATCGGCGGAGAAACCAAAGCCTGCGAAGGCGGTCAGCCAAACGACGTCGGTCGCCGTGGCCACCAAAGCCGAAGACAGCGACGACGACGAGAACTCGTCTTCCGCCTCAGAAGCTCCGGCAGCGCCTGTTGCAAAGGACGAAGCGGAGAGCAGCGACGAGGCTGCGTCAAGCGACAAGTCGAGCGACAAAGGCGAAGCCGCCAAGCCGAAACCGACGCTCGAAATCGCAGAGTTGAGCTCGAGTTCGGCAGCAGAGTCGAGTTCGGCTGCAGAGTCGTCCACCGGCTAATTCATTTCAATCACAATATTTAAAACCGTTTTTGCCGCATCCACCAAATCGCTTTCTTCAACAACCGCGTCGCTGCCGCTCGCAAAGTGACGCCGTAAACTATTCATGCCGGCTTCGCGTGCAACTGCGGCCAACGACGCACTCGTGCAACCAAACGGAGCGCCGGCTCCGATCGCATGCGACGCGGCCGCTATCGAACGCACGCGCTCGTCGTCATTGCGAAATCGCAGCCGCTGTAAATGCAACGCCAGTATCTGTTTGCGTGCGTCACGCTCCGGGAAAGGCACAGCGAGTGACAAGTCGAAGCGGCCGGGTCGCAGAATGGCGCGGTCGAGCAAATCGACGCGGTTGGTGGTCGCTACGACGATGAAACTACTAGCGTCGTCTCTCTGCACCAAACCGTCCATTTCGGTTAGCAGACACCCCAACACGCGACCGGAAGTGCCCTCGGAGGTCGCGTTTGAGTCGTCATCGCGTGACCGCGCAATCGCATCAATGTGATCCAGCAGCAGTAAACACGGAGCTTTGGCACGTGCATCTTCAAAAGCTCTTCGCACCAGCTGCTCGCTGGCGCCAATCTCCGCACGCAACAGCTCGGGACCGCGCACCGTGATCAACGGTAGCGCCGCTGCACGCGCCAGCGCTTCCACTAGCACCGATTTGCCACATCCACTTGGTCCATAGAGCAACACGCCATCCGTTTTGACCACACCGAGGCGCGCATACGACGGCCAGTCGCGCAACGGCTCGACAACGGCGACAAACAATTGTCGCCACACGTCGTCAAGGCCGCCGATGCTTTCAGGCGCCGCCTCACGCACGCAAACATCCGCAATAATCGGTAATTCCGCTCTCAGCGCAGCAGAGAATCCAGCAAACGTGAACTGTGGCGATGTATACAAAGTTTGCAAAGCCGCGTTGTCAATCAACCTCTCCAACTGTACTCCCACCAAGCCTTTGCTTCTAGTCATACACTCGTTCAACAGGGCATTCAGTTCCACATCGTCGGTCGCTAAGTCGCTGCCGTGCAACAACTGCAGCAGTCGCCGCTGCAAGATCGCGCGCGCGTGCTCGGACGTGGGCGCACGCAGCTCGAGCCTCCTCGCAAAGCGGCCATGCCGCAGAGCAGCTTCGTCGCATGCATCAAGCTCGCTTGTCGTCGCCACCACGGCGACGTTCAGCGCGTTCAACGAATCCAGCAATGTCAAAAAATGCGAACACACTCGCCTGCTTTGCACTATAACTCTGCTTGAGACTGTGCCGACTCGCTCGACTCATTCACAATACCGTCACGCGATCGACGACGCAATGCAATCGCTTCGACATTGTCAAGCAACACCAACGTCACAGCAGTTGCAGCCGATGCTTTCACGCGAGCAAAGAGCTGCTCTAGCCACTGGTGTGGTGCATTTTCACTGCTCGAATCGATCGCAACGGCGTTAGCGTCAACTCGAACGGCGCTGCTGCGAGTCGTCAACCACTGTTGCTCCAACCAGTGCAGCAGCGTAGTCTTGCCAGCACCTAACGACATCCAAACCAATTCGTCAGCGGCACGCAGCATACATAACGAAGAACGTACCGCGCGGAGCGACAACCAACAGCCGATCGTTCCATGGCATGTTGTGTGCACGCAACTGCTCATGCCACTGTGGCGATATTAGGTGCAAGAGCGCATTCTTCACAGCATCCGGCACAAAACACTCGTCATTGACTCGCGTTGCAGACATTCCTTTTTTCATTCGTCTTGCTGTGTTGACAAACGATAGTATATCGTCGGAATCAGATCGCCGTATGCAACCGTTCGGAGCACCCAGCGCATCGTCTGTTCCCGACCCAAATCGATGTCAGCGTAGCGCAGCACAATCTGCGAGGTTTGGACATTGCAACGCATGAAGTTAGTAAATGGGCAAAAAGGAAGCGGAAATAGTAGCGCAACTTACACGTTTGGCAGGCGTGGTCGACAGTCCGAGCTTTTTGACAACGAATTTTGCGAGCGCTTTCACCGTGATTAACGACGAAGTGCGCAGCACGTTTTTGTCCAGCGCTGGCAATTGCTCGGTGCTATCCCTGCTCGGAAGCAAGTAGAATGTGACGTTGTCGTCGTGCTGCGGTGGCGGTCGGTTGGTTGCAGCGCCTTGCGACGTCTGGCCGTACGGCGACGCCGCTTCACTGGCACAATCTTGCGTAGATAGTCGTTGGCGTTTCGGAGGCTGCATATCGCCGTTCGCCGACGCGCCATTGGGCCTCGAATTCGACGCCACACGTTCAGCCAAGTGCGATGGTAGCGGGAGATTGTTGCGCTGAAGAAATGCGCGTTCGGCTGCAGCGTCCTCATCTCTCAACTCGGGCATCAGCATATCGACCACACTTTGAATCAACGCGTCGGGTCTGTTGCGCGAAGCGAGCACGTCGGTGTGGACTCAGCATCGGTCGCCGATCAGTGCCAAGAGTGCTGCCAACTCACTTGAGCGTCGTCTGCGGATTGGCCTTCAAATCGAGGCCGCAGCTCGGACAGGCGTGCGATCGATCGAGCACAAAATGTTTGACAATGCACGACTTGCAGACTGCACACGCACGTCAGAATTTGTCTCAAGTCTGTATCATCGCACACGAACGACCACAACGCCAACCGGCACGCCAAACGTGCAGCGCGACGGAAAAAGAAATACTGCAAAAAACTGACACAAGCACGCACGCGCACAAAACTCCAATTGTCGCTCACATGTGTGCAAACACTCGCCAATGGTGTGCGCATCACGGAAATAACCATTGCACAGCGCGCAAACGAGCCGTGAATTGATCGCCGCTGTTGAAAAGTGTTCCTATGCGGCAACGATTGATGCGGCATTGATGCGATAAACATTAACAAACCTGTGTTGTATGCTGAATACTACACATTCCTCACCAAATCGATCGACATTGCACAAGAAAAACTCAATTTTCAATCGGCTTGACACGTGAGTGACACGCTGTTTTGTTTGACTCGCACATCATCTCTGCCAATTTTGAAACCTAATTTGCAACCAAGAGTAAACGCAGCACGACGGCGAAACGATCGCATGCTAAACCGGTTCCAAACACGGTAACGATGTTTCGATTTGCATTGCTGCGTCGAGCATTTGCGACCAAAACCACGACGGGTATTGTAGGTCTGCCGGTTGAACCGAACGCGCACGTGCTGCTGAAGCATGTGTACATGGCTCAGTTGGAGAAGGCAGCACAGATGCCGGACTCGTATTTGTACAAGCAGACACTGGTGCCGTGGGTGGAGAACAGACTGAAAATTTTGAGCGAAACGAGCGACCACGCGGTGCTAGAGAGCAAGTTTGACGACAACGGACCGATTGAAGAGACACTCGAGGACGCCGAGGGCGAGCTGCAAATGATGGACTTGATCATCAAGGACCAGATCTGGAAAGACGTCAATCCTGACGCCGAGTTCATTGTTCTGCCGCCTGGTGTGCACCACGAGGATCGCCTCGAGTTGATTCGCGACGCGCCGCCCTCCGCCGCTGGTGCTGCTGCCACGGCAAAACCGTGAGGAATTTGACATAAACCTGCCTTCAGAACCGAGTGCTTCACTTCCTTTTATTCAAATTGGTCGCTGCCTCTTTGTTCGACGCGCCTGCGAGTGGCGGCGATGGTGATTTCGCTTTGATTTGCAGCAACTTGACCTTGGTCTCCACCAATAATTGTTTGGCAGCTCGCTTCTTCACTAACCTCGTCGCCTTCGCCGACTTTTGTTTGGCTTGAGCTTTCGCTTTCACATTGGCACCATTGTCGTTCGAACTCGAAGAAGACGACGACGAAGACGAGGACGATGAAGCGGAGGAGGAGGAGGAGGAGGAGGAGGAGGAGGAGGAGGAACTTGAAGATGAGGACGACGCTGATGAATAATCTGCGACTGCGTCTTCATCGACCGGTTTCGCTTCTTCTGGTTCAACCACAGGCAACTGAATTGTATCAGCAGCAGCAGCGGCAGAACGAGCAGCCGCAGCATTGTCGCGATCGACGCGTTTGTTGGCCGACAGCGCAAAGCGCATCATGCGACCGACCGCTGCGGTGTCAATGCGCGGTCTCTTGACAGCTTGTTGCAAGTCGGAATCGTTGCCAGCAGCAGCAGCGGCCGCATCGTCGTCTTTGGAGTCGACGCGACGCGTCGCAATAACTTTGAGCAGTTTGACACGCGCTCGCTCGAGCTCGTCGGCCACGGTGGCTGTGTCTGGCACTTCGCCCTGCGTGGCGAGATAGGCATTGAACATGTTCAAGAGCGCATAGCCCAGCGTAGCGTTGAGCGTCGCTTGCTCGTCGCTGATGACGTGCTTTGTGCCACGCGCCATTGGCGACTCGAAAAATGGCGGCACCGTGGCTTCGAGTTTCGACAGGCAACTGTCGAATTCTTTCAATATGGTGCGCAGCGATTGGCTCGAGATTTGATCGATTAGCGTAGTCATCGGTTACAGCGTTTCAGTACGGTGAGCCAGCACGGCACTTTCGGTGCCTAGATATTGACTACGTGTGGCCTCATACTCGGCCGATGTTAGCAGCACCGATGCGATCGTTTTCAGCAGCTCTTCAACGTCGAGGTCCTGTGGCAAGTGCGTGAGCAGCTTCATGTTCTCCTCGAAGTCGTTTTTGGCAATTTCGGGTGCAAGGAACTTGAGCACGCCAACAATGGCGCGAAAGAGAAACACTTCGCCCTCGAACAGAAAAATGTCCCACAGTCGCGCGGCAACCTCCAACGGTAGCGACTTGGCAAACAGCGTGAGAATCCAGTCGATCGCAAACGTCTCTAGCACAATGTTTTGCTGCTGAAATTGCGCCTCCACTTTGGGCACGTGCTTGCGCAGGAGCGCGCGCAGAAGTTCCATATAGCCTTCGATCTGCGTGCGATTCATCTTGAAGCTCACCAGCATCACAGTGCGATTCAACAAATTCGAGAGGCACTGAAAACACTCGTACGTGTCCATCTGCAACAGTAGCAACGCGGCCAGGTATGACATACCTTGCACGTAACCGATGTCGGGCCTGTAGCAGACATACGCTTCGAGCACATCGCGCAACGTGTCATACATGGGTCCGCCCGGCTGAAAAAAGCTTAGCTGCGGAAAAGTGCGCGCCAAATCGGTGTCGATCAGCAACACCGAGTCCTCGCGGCCCACCAGTTTGGCACTCGCAGTGCTGGCATCGCGAGACAATGCTGCCAACTCGGCGGTCGTCGACGCCGCTTTGTTGTCAGCGGCGCGCTCGCGGAAAATTCCAAAGAGATCGCGCGTCACGTGCAAGTCATTCCCACACGCCAACAGCCACACACGACCACGCAAGCTCGGCGGGATGCCCGACCATATCAATTTGCGAGTCTTGGGCGTACCAACGCTGTGCAACACGAGCGAGATCAGCCGCAACGCGCGGGAGCGCGATCGGACGTACGATTTGTTCCACAGCTCGAGCACTTGCATCCACTCTCGTTTGCTCTCAATTAACCGGTCCTCGCGTTTCAACTTCTCCTTCTTCTTCTTCTCCGCGTCTTTCTCCTCTTGTTTCTCTGAACGAGGGAACGAACCGAACAGCGCGTCAACGACCAAACAACAACAAGCACACCTCAGTCCGACATACGTTTCAGCGTAAAAGCTTGCATAATGCGCATGAACTCGTTGGCGTGCTTCTTCTCCTCAGCCAGCGGCTTTGCAGGCAAATAACTGCGCTTGCGCACGATCAGCGAAGCTGTCGCGCATCGCACAGCATCGAGCTACAACCTTGGTCGCGCCACAGCACGCGGCGAGGGCCCGTCGACGCTGTTGGTCAAAATGGCAACCGGATCCAACACCGCCGTCGCGCTTGTCGACACCGACCGCAGCACAGTATTGGACGACGATTGCGGCGGTGTGATAGCAAAGTCAACCGACGACGACATGCGCAGCGGCGTCGTTGTGCCGCTGGATGATGCGGTGCTGCTGCATAGTGACACGCTTTGGTATGATGTCGTTATGGCTGACGTGGAGATCGTAGTGTCGGCGTTATTGTTGGTGCTAGATGGTCGCGGTGGAACGGACTCAGGCCTGTTTGGTTGCTCTTCACTCATGGTTTGACTCGTCGTTGAACGCGTTCACATTCTGTATCAACAGCACGCCCTACTGGCGGATAGTTGGAGAAAATGTGGTCGAGAACCAATTTGCATCGGCGCGCGGGATGGTCGCTTACGGGAATGCTGATCGTTTCGACGCACTCCGTTTGGCCGCTTTCCTGCTGTCAGCACCGTCGTCGTGCCGTGATGTGCGGACGCACCTGTACTTTTGCCGGCAGTCATGATCTTGTGGCACGTCAACCAGTCAGTCAGTCATAGTCACTCAATTTGGCCCTCAGTCAGTCAGTCATAAACGACCCTGCAAATTTGGAGTGAACTCAACGGCTCTTACTGGGTGCTCTGTCAAAAATTTGCGCAACAGTGATGACACTCGGCTGCAGCTGCTGGCTGGTGGCAACAGTAAGTTTGCTGCCAGCACATCGATTCTGACTCATCCACGACGGTAAACTGCTCGGTCAAATTCAAAACTACAATCCGATGGCGCGGGCAATCTGCACGATGTGTATGGACGAAGAGTCTACTGTGCAAAACGTGCGAGACGACTTTATCCACGGATTGTTCGACGTGCCCACCGAAAACAAGAATGTCGGACAACGATGAGAACGATCTGTTGCGCTCCGCGCACAGCGACGACAATGACATCTACCCCCTCGACGAAGGCGACGATGACAACAACAATACTGACAACAACAACCCAACGACATCAACCAGCAGCAAGCGCAAAAAGACGAAGCTGACGCGCGATGATCTGCCCGTGTTTCGGCATCACGACCGCGTGTTCCTCTTCCACGCGACCAACGCTGCCGAGCACGTCATAACATTCTTCTCGCTGCCGCATGTGCGCAATACGGCACACTTGGTCAGATTCGCTATCGCGCAGCGCACTCTGTTCGAGATTCAGGCTTGTCGCGAAGGTGCACAGAGCACCCGTTGCTAAGCGTCTGTGATGATATTGATAGCGTCTTGTTGTTGTCAAGTGGCGGCGAGCTGGTTCGTGGACGAGTCTGTGGTGCGTGACGGCACGCTGTACATTGCGACGCCAGTCGATCCGTTGTTCGTGTTGCTGCCACGACTGCAGCAGGTGCGGCAAGCGGGCGTGTTCGTTGAGGCGAGCGTGGTTTTTGACGTGTTGGATGTGCCGGCGTACCAGTATCTCGGCGAGCGGTTTCTGCCGCCGACGCCGTGGCATTTGGTGTGCGACGTGAAGCAGATGGCGGATCTCTTGGTGCTGCGGCTCAGTGACGAGAAGTTGGCGCACTGGTTGAATGCCAAAACTGTTGCTGTGCATGACGCGATGAAGACGGACGATCGCCTCAAGCGGTTTGCTCAGTCGGCTAGCAGCAAGGCGGTGGCTGCCACTTTCAAGCAGTCGTCGAGCGATGCCAACGACATGCCGCAGTACGACTTTGTCCGCAACGCCGTGGCGTACGTCACCGAGTATTTGACCACGGAGCAAGCCAATGCGCTGGCCGAGCGCTTTGGTGTCCGCTCTGCTGCGGCTGACACGCATCCATTGTCGCTCGCGAAGAGAATGGTTAGTGGCGCCAGCGCAGGCTCATCAAAGACACAGTCGAAGGAGCTGGACGACATCATGGCACATGTACGCAAAGTCAACGAGAAGCAAAAAGAAGAGGCTGCTGCAGCGAGCAAGAAAAAGCTCTCTTTAGGTCAGCGTCAGTTGGCCAAAGTCGACACCAGCAAGATGAAGCGGATGTCGTCGTTCTTCGCTGCTGCCAAGAAGGCCAAAACTAACGATGCAACCGAAAAGTGAACGGAATTTTGCGAATTGCGTGCGATGGTGGACTTTCAATGAGACAAAAACAACGATCACTTGCGCGAAGGACGACCGCGACGACGCGCAGCGGACTCCTCTGCAACGGGCTTCCCTTCGGCGACAGCTACTGGTTCTGGCTCTTCCGCGACCACGTGCGCCGCGGACTTGCGCGCTCGTCGTGGCGTTTTCTCGGTGCTCGTCGACGTCGTTGCCGCCGCAGTCATTGACTTGCGCGGACGACCGCGCGATGTCTTGGGTTTCTCTTCAACTGTTTCTTCGGCCTTAACATCGTCTTCCGACTCGGCTTTCGGCGTCGGCTCTACTTTCACGACAACGGCTGTCGCGGCGGGCTCCGCCTCTTCGGCCTTGGCTGCCATCTGTTCTTCGGCCACGGCGTTGATTGCAATGCACTTCTCGACCACGTCGGCCGCCACCGTGGCGCCAGCGTCGCTCAAGTTGCCGATGATGGTGCGCATCGCCGCAATCGACGCACGCACGGCGTCCTCCATCTGGCCTTTAGTGCACTTGCCCGCCATCTTCTCCTCGAGACCAGCCAGCTGCTGCTCGATGGCGTTGGCCGCCGAGTCGACATCGACGGTGAACAGCTTGAATTGCTGCGACTCGGACGCCTTTGAGAGTAGGCCCTGTTCGTTGCTCTCTGCGTTGGCCGCCACAATTGCCTTCTGCGCTGCCACCGCGCGACGGATGGCGGCGTCGGTCGCTGCGGCACCGATCATCAGCTTAATCGGCGACGGTAAACCGCGCACAGCTTCGCACAGCACCGCCACGGGCGCCTGCGCGATCGGGGTCGCTGCAGCCATCAGTGCGTCGCGCATCGGCGTGCCGGTGTTGTGCTCGTTCACGTACATTACGTGCATGCGACCGTCAGGCGTCTTGGACGCCGATTTGCGTGTCGGCGTCTTCATGCCCTGGTCTGCCACAGTTTGCTGACGTACCGGCATATTCACTTGAATGTCGTCGTCGTCGTCGTCGTCGTCGTCGCCCTCCCGTTCTTCGGCGTCGGCCTCTTCCGCCTCTGCGCCGTCGACGGTCGCTTGCTCGTCCTCCTCCTCCGCGGTCGCTTGTTCTGCGGCCTTTTGGTCAGCAGTTGCCTTCTCGGCCGCCTCGGCAGCAGCCACGGCTGCCGCAATGGCCTCGAGTTTCGCCTTCTCGGCCTCGGCGGCCTCCTTGGCAATGCGCTCGTTGTACGCCTGCGTGACCTTGGGTGCCGTTTGCGCAATCGACTTCTTTACCGGCGTCTCGAGCGTCGGCTTGGGCGCGTACATCAAACGATCCGCCTCGGCGACGACCTCGTTCAGCTCGGTGCGCACCGGCGTGGGCAGTGTGTGCTCGACTGGCGCAAACGCGGCATTGGGCACGCTGCCCTTCTCGACGATCAATGCCTTGATCGGCGTGGCGAGCGTGTGCTCAGGCGCCGCGAACGCCGGATTCGGCTTGCTGCCCTTCTCGACGATGCCCGCCTTGATGGGGGTCGCCATGTGCTTGTCGTTGTGCAAGTACTCATACGTAGCTTTGGTCCGACCCTCGGCGCGGATCTCGTTGCGCATCGGCGTCGCGAGAGTGTGCTCGGGTGCCACGAACACCGTGTTCGGCTGACTGCCCTTGACCTTGATGGCGGCCTTGACGGGCGTGGCGAGGTGCTTGTCCATGTACTCGTAGGCTGGCTTGCTTGACTTACCCTTGGCGGTAATCGACTTGCGCATTGGTGTGGGCATCGGCATAGCCGACTTGGAGTACATGATCTTCTCCTTGGCGCCACGCTCGACAATGCCCTGCTTGAGCGGTGTGGCGAGTGTGAGCGGCTTCTTCGGCGCCTTGGCGAGCGTGCGCTTGTGCTTGCGCTTGGGCGTCGCCACCGTGCCTGTCACCGTGCTCAGCACCGGCGTCGGCTCGGCTTCGACACGTGCCTTCATCTCGACCTTCCCCAGCGAGTTGGAGCGCGCGCGCTTCTCCTCTTTCTTCGACTTCTTCTCAACGGCGGCGGTCGACGTTGACGCCTCCTGGTCGGCCTGCTTCTCTTCCACTTGCTTCTCTTCTGTCTTGAGAGCAGTAACGGGAGCCACCACGACCACAGGTACAGCGGCGGCGGACTGCTTCACTGAGGCTGGTGCCTTGTTGGGCGCAGCGTTCTCTTCGTCGGCGGGCTTGGCCGCAGCAGACACTTTGGACGCAGCCAGCGCACTCTTGGTCTTCTTCGGGATGAGCGGTGTGCGCTGCGTCGGCGTCGGGCGGTTCGTGGTGAAGCGAAACTGTCGGTCGACAATGACGATCAGATCACCGTCGTACAGGTGCACGGCCTTGGTTAAGTTGGCGCCGTTAAGCGTGGTGGAGTTCGTCTTGGACATGTTCTCAATCATTGGCTGTACGTTGTGGCCGTTGCAGAAAAGCCAAACATTAAATTCAAAATTCAAAAATCTAGCCGTTAGACGTGAGGTTTTTTTTTGACGCAACTTGGCCGTTTTTGTCGAAGAAGATGCGAGCGTGTAGCATCGAGACGGAAGGCTTCTGAATGCGGATGTTGCAGTCTTCGGCGCGGCCAAACGTCACGTCGTCGACGGTGTCAGGAATGGCGACGAGCATGCCGTCCGAGTTGGCTTTTTTCTTCAAAATCACCAAGTTGTTCGAATATTGTTGTTGCGGTTGCTGCTGCACGGCGGTTGTCATTTTTGTGGGTCCGGGAAATCAAAGTTGCGGGGTGCGGTTTTGGTTAAGTTACGGCAGACTTTGATCACTGGAATTGGCGGCATACTCCAATGCTTTGTACACAAATGTCACAATGCTCGTAAATGTGCGACGTGGCCGAAGTGACGCGCATTTACCATAGCGTTCGAAATGAATGAAACCTGTCGTTACTCGCTGCAGCATTTCAATGAACACGTCAACTCGATGCTGTTTGTTATGCCGCATTGCAACACGGTGGCGAAGAAGCACGAAGAGTCGATGGCCGACATCGCATTGGCGCGCTCAGCATGTTCCAGATCGCCTTGTCGTTGCTGTTCGGCGATCATCCGGCTCCGTGTGCGAGTCCGGTAACGAACGAGCGCTCGGCCAAGGTGAAGACAAGGCAAGAAGCCGCACTCTGAATTGGCGCAGCAGCACGACGAAAACGTCGGCGTCGCTCGTGTTTGGTGCCGCAGTCGAGCGTCAGTCTGATCAATCAATGCTTGAAGAAGCACTGCTCCATCGATCGAGAGGCATCGACGGCATCGCTCGAGCAACAGCCGTAACAGCCGTCCGTGGTACAATCGGCCAACGATTCGTTGTCAGTTCAACCTGGTCCTGTGTCGGGTCCAGCCCGCGAGATGTAGCCGTTTGCGGCGTCCATCTCTCGCTTGCGTGTGTTTCATTCTTATTTCTGCTATATTTCGGTGAGCGATGTTATTGGACGCACGAGCAGCAGCATGCTTCAGCAGACACTTCATCTTCAACAGGCGGGCGCGTCAGTTCGGCCGGCCGTTGGCCAAATCGCTGGCCGGACGGACGAAATCCCTGGCCAGACGGACCTTCAACAATTTTTAAACACGACGCCAAACTTGTGACACGATGATTTTCCCGCAACCTCTTCCTCGTTCGCAAGACAGCATTTTTGGCTTTAACAACGAATTCGATTCGGTCAAGACACTCAAAATGCACGAAGAAGTCGACACAACCAAATACTCCCAATTCAGGCACCTACAGGACGGCCGCCACTCTTGACGATTAAACCACTCCCGACCAACGTTGAGTTCCACCAAGAGACCAGCAACATGTCAGTATTCGACGTGGACGCCAGTATTGAGTGGGACCGACTGGACAAGCCGCGCTTTCTGGCGTGGGGCGGCGTGTTTTCCTTTGCGATGGACGGCACGCTGCATCCGTTCGAAGTGATCAAAACTCGCCTGCAAGTGCAAGGACAAGTACATACTGCGCACATACTCGTGCCGCAATTGACGCCGCTCATGATGATAAGCCGCACGTGTTGGCGTCGCATCCGCCGTATGAGAGCTTTCGCGACGCTGTGCGGCAGATTGGTCGGCACGAAGGTGTGCGAGGTAAGTGCACGGTGCAGCTTCGCCTTTGGCGGCCTTTGCGCGTACGGCAACAGCGAGTTTACGCGCGAGTTTCGAATTTCGAACAGGTTACTTCAAGGGATTCGTGCCAGCGGCGGCTGCGTCGATTCCGGTGCAGATTCTGTATTATGGCTCGTACGAGTACTCGCGCTACTTCCTCTCGCGTCAGCTCTTCAAGTTCAAAGATGACGCCGATCTCGGCGAGTTCTTCGTCGACGCTACCGCTGGTGCCGTTGGCGAGATTGTTTCGGGTGCCTTCTGGGTGCCGGCTGACTTGGTGTCCCAACGGCTGATGCTGCAGGGTCCCGATCGCTCCAAACACTTGTACACGGGCATGCGCGACGCTGTGCGCAAAATTTGGGCTGCCGAGGGTCCACAAGGCTTTTACGTGGGCTTTGGCGCCTCGTTGCTCACACATATTCCGAATTCCGCCGTCACGTGGGCCGTTTACGAGTACACACGCAAGCAGCTCTATAGGCACTGGTGGTGGCCGCGTCAAAAGGCCCTCAATAGTGAGGTTACCACTGGTAGCAATTTTTCCGAACATCGGGACGGCAGCCACCTCGTCAACTCGCTCGCTGCACTCGTCGGCGGCGTGTTTGGCAGCGCTGTCAGTACGCCGTTCGATGTGATTCGTGTGCGCAAGCAAGCCGAAGGCCTTAGTATTATTTTGCACTCGCATCCCGCTGCACTGTCTGCTCTGTCGGCCGCGGCCACTGAGGTCGCGACTCAGACCGCGCCGTCCGCCGCGAACCGTCAAAATTTTCACAATGCTCGCGTCTACCGAGGTAGCACGTTGTCTGCGATGCGCACTTTGGTTGCCGACACCGGCGTCAGAGGTCTCTTTCGTGGCATTGTACCGCGTTGTTTGGCGGCTGCGCCGCAGTCCGCTCTTGCGCTCGTGGCCTATGAAATGGTGAAAAATCTTTCAAAACTACCTGGCGCACCAACCAACACCATAAACAATTGAAATTCCTGTAACCCACAAAATGACCGTTACAAGCGCAAATTTAAAATTGCCGTGAATGATGACCTCGTCACCACCTTTCTCGCCCGACACCAACTACGAGCACTTCAATGCACCCAAGTACATTGACTTTGCCAACCCACCGCCGGACAAATCTCTCGAAGCATTCTTCGACACGATGAAACCATCGTCGCCGACGTTTCTCAAAGCACCAGTGCTCTTTCGACCAACTGAAGACACAGCACCATCGCCCTACCGCTCTTCAATTGTCGATAACGACGACTTGCAGTCGGCGGCTAGCGGCGACGACACCTCCGTTGTCGACGCAACGGTCGCATTGGCCGAGCAATTTGTCGATGCCAGCGACAACGGCAGCGAACTGGCGGCTGAAGATGCTATTCACAACGACGATAATGCCGATGACAACGAATCGATGGATTCGGTCGCGACCGAAGTGATCAACTTTGCAATGGCCCCGGTCGCCGCGATCGTGCCGGCGACGCCGCAAACTACTCAGACGGCGCAGATGCTCAAGCACTGCGATGCGGCAGAAGATGACCTGACGCAGCGTATCCACGCACTCGAGCACCAGATCCGCCAACTTCGATCGAGCGCGCCCGTCGCGGCGACCGTCGTGCACGCCGAACCAGCAGCAGTATCGCAAACGCCTCGCAGCGCGTACCTCGATGCTGTGAACCGCGTCAAGATGAACATCGGCATGATGGCACAGAAGGAGAACGAGCTGCATCAATTGCAGGCGATGCAGCGCGAGATGCACTTGTCGTCGAAGACACCGCAAGAGAAGCCACATCGTCATCGCAGTAGCAGCGCACAGCGCAGCGGTCGACGTCAGTCGGCGCACACGGCGGTGCGTGTGCTGCGCAACGAGAGCACCTTCTCGACGCCGCACCACAACAGAGACGCCACAGATCCTGTGCGACTGATGGCGACGGGTCCGGTGCGAGTCACCGATCAAACAGTCACGTTCATGACGCACCAACACCATGTTCAATCGGCGGTAACGCCGCACGCTGTGCCGACCACTGCTATCAAGCGCCAAGCGTCACAGCTGCTCACCGGAGCACTGCGCATCGACACCAATGCAGCGGCGCTCGCTGCGACGACGATCGAACAGCAAGAGACCGCCGAGCGAGAAGCGGTCGAAGAAGAGCAGCGTCGTCCGAGCTCGGCGCACCGTCGACGCAGTCATTCGCGTCCGTCGACGCCTCGTCGACCACAATCGCACCGTACGCCGCACTCGCCGGCCATGTACGACGAAAGCGCGGTCGGTCTCGACACGGAACGCCATCACCGTCGCCGCCATCACATCCCGCGCGGTGACGAGCACGAAACACCGCGTTCAACGCATCGCGCGCGCTCACACTCAGGACACCGCAACTCGCACACGCCTGGGGAAACGAGCGCGCATCGGCACCGACACCGCTCGCACAGCCACCATCGCTCGTCGACCTCGCACGGCACTCACCGTTTGCGCGCCGAATCTGCACCGCCCACACCGGCGATGGCGGCGCTCGGCGTGCCGCTGACACGCAAACGCTCGATGTCAATCTCCGTCGTCGCGCCGAGCCGCGACCACGGCGTTCGTCGCCAGCTGCTCACCGAAGCACGCGAACATGTGCAAAGCACCAACAGCACCACCAAAATGCCGCGCTTTATGCAACCGACCGAAAGCGCAGCGATGCGCGTCATCGAACAGCAGCGCGAGCACAAGAAGCCACTGCCAACCAATCCGCGCGATCAGTGGGACATTGCGCCGCCAAAGGAAGTCACGAGCACGATCTCGCAACTCGACCGCGCCGCAATCCGCCAAGCCCAAGTTACGGCGGCATTTTCGCCGCCACCGCTGCCAGCACCGCCGATAGCACCGGCTCCCAAACAGCAACCAGTCCAGCGTGATTGGTCGTTTTCGCAACAACCACAACAACAGCAGCAACAGTCACGCCCAGTGGCCCGATCAGAATCACTGACGATCGCCGCGAGTCGCAACGCTGCGCCGAAAGCCATGCCGATTGCACGTTCAAGCACAATGACTAATCATCCTGCGTCGCGTGCACTGCGATCGATGAGCACCAACAAGTCAAGCGTTCGCGATCGCATATTGACGACCGAAGACCGCGAACTTCTTGAGATGGCCGAAGCGCGACGCAAATTGCACCAACACGTAATGTCACAGTCGGTCGGCCTGCCGAAATTCGTTCGCAAGAGCGCCTTTTCCAACAGCAAATGAACCAACCCGCACAGTATCAAACCAAAAGTCGATGAGATTGGAACCACTGCCAGACTTGATCCTCTAATGTGGCATTGTACGATTCCAGATCGGCATTCGCTGCCAACTCCATCAATTTCGCTTCGCCGTTGGCGCCGCGGAACAGATCGCGCCCTTTCTCGGCTAAGTCGCGGTACTGGTCGCCTTGCTTTGTCACCACAAGCAGTGATGGCACTCGCGGCGAATCCCACGGACCTGGCGATACTGCGACGTCGAAGCCGCCGCCGATCAAGCAGACGCTCGCCCACGTCGCTGCAAAGAACAGCGATGCACGAGCGGCAAATATGCTTCCGGCGCCGTAGCCAATAGCAAAGATCTGCCGACGGTCGATGTGAAACTCAACGAGCAGATCGTCGAGAACAGTGGATACAAACGCAATGTCGTCGTGGATGTTAGTGGCATTGACGTGTACGGATGTCTTCCATGCAGAAGCTGTGATAGCGTCTTTGTCGATATGAAACGCTTCGCTGTTGACGATGTCGGCTTGCAAAAACGCCACAACAAACTCGAAACGCGCAGCTCGTTTCGCCCAACCCGAGCGAAACAACGCCAACTGCCACGCAGATTGACTGTGGTCGTGAAACAGCAACAGCAGCGGCGACGGAGTCACGAGTTCTAGCGATTTAGGCGCAAACAGCACGAAAGAACGCGCATCCTCAACAAAAGTCTCGCGAAATTGACCGAAGTTGTCGCGTCGCAAAATGGGATCTCTGACGGACGCCTGTCGCGGCACTTGCGACGGCAGTTTGTTGAAAGGCTTCAATACAGCATGAAGCGCCGTCATTCGGTGATGCTCGGCACTGGAAACGCTCAAGGGATGATCGCCATGCAACAAATGAGCAAAGTTGAAGATCAACACTGTCACAATGACCGACAGCGACACGCAACCAGCAAAGCGGCGGAACAACGTTGACATTGGATGTGGGTTTTTCTTTTTGTGTGCTTGGTCAACGCTCAAAACGCTGGTCTCGACCGAGCATTGCATTCGGTGGCACTAGTCACGTTGGCTGTTGGTCCACGCGCGCGCTCGTTCACGACGACGCTCATTCAGTCGTACATCCGCAACGCGGACACCGATGCACCGCTCTATATTGTCACAGAAGACGCAACATACTTTCAAGCTGCGATCGAGGCCATGAAGGCTCGGTTCGCGTCGCAAGCGGCGCGACTCGACGTTGAAGACGATGATGACGACGATGCCACAGCTGATGCGAGCAGCTATTCAATATTACTGCGAGCTACGAGCTTAGTGCGATTCATTGCTGTCAGTGCTGATTTGGTGGAGAGCGACGACCCGGAGGTGCGTCAACGGCAAAAGTTGCAACGAACCGCAAGTAACACCGGGGCGACTGATGGCCTTGCCAACAATGTGCACATGCGTGTGAAGTTGCTCAAAACCGAATTGTTGCAAATGCTGCCCACGCAGTTCGAGTACGCGCTCTATCTCGACTCCGATATGGTGATCGGGCAAGCGCTGAAACCATTCTTGACGCAAGCCATTCAATCGATGTTGGACGTCACCATTAGGCCACGGGATGTCGATAATCCGCATGTACCGAACAAGAAAACGGTGCTGGCACTGTTCCGTGACGTCGGCATCTCTGGCGCGCCCTACCACACAGGCGTAATGTTTATGAGTCGCAAGAAATCAAGGAGGTTATTCGAAGAGTGGGCCGCCGAGATGCTGACAGGCAAATATACGCGCGATCAGCACGCACTCGCTGCCACAGTGCGACGGACGCGGCAGACAGAGTTTATGCATTTGCTGCCCACCGACGGTCCCGGCACCAGGTTTTTCTCATTTGTCAGTGGCAATTTGTTTCGCTCGATGCAACCGTACACGTTTGTGCACGCCACTGTTTACCGGTTGACGCAGCCCGATCGGTTCGGTTTCACGCACGAGCAAGCACGCACGTACTATCGCCAAGTGCTGCGAGCCGACTACTTGTACGACTTTTTGGACGACAACATCAAACACTTGCTTGAGCAGCAAGAAGTCAAAAAACCGGCTGCGGCTTCCCATGGCAAACCCAAGCTGCACCACAAACCAAAGCCGAAACCACAACCTCATCAACACCATGATGCGCTATGAACTGTTTGTGAGAGAGCAATGAAAAATGGTCGATCGCTTGCTGTTTAACGGTGATTTTTTCATAATGGCAAAGAAAGACAAAGAGAAATCGAGCAGCAGCAACAGCAGCAGCAAAAAGAAGAAAGACAAAAACAAAGACCACAAAAGCAGCGGCAAGCACGCCAAATCGTCGGGCCTACGACAGTCTTCGCATGCTCTGCCTACCGAAGAGGAAGACGTCGCCACGGCAACCGACACTACCGCTGCGCCAGCACCTCAGCATGAAGACGAGAAACACTCGCTTGTCGGCGTGGAAGACATGATCCACTTGAACGAACTGAGCGAAGCTTCAATTCTCGCCAACGTGCAAGGTAGTACGATGCTAGATGCTAGCGACGATGTTGATCGATGCATGAGCAGTGCGATATGCGGCTGATGAGATTTATACGTACACGGGCAATATTCTCGTGAGCGTGAATCCGTACCGCGCGTTGCCGATTTACACGAACAAAGTCCTCCAACGCTACGCCGTTACGCCTGACTTGACTGTCGTACGATTGCCCTGACTCTGATTTTGATGTGACTACTCTCTTCGCTCAAGTTCGTCGTGCGTTTCAGTTGGCACCGCACGTGTTTGCGGTCGCTGCGCGGGCGTATCGCTTGATGGTCGACGAACGACGCAATCAGAGTGTGTTGATTTCCGGTGAAAGTGGTACGAGTGGTCTGTGCGTGCGTTCGGGCATCGCACTGACAACGAAATACAGGCGCGGGCAAAACGGAAGCGACAAAGCTCTGCGTGCACTACTTGTCGGCGGTCACGGGTCGGCACTCGTCGATTGAGGAAATGGTGCTCGAGGTGTCGCCGATTCTCGAGGCGTTTGGCAATGCGAAGACAGTGCGCAACGACAACTCATCTCGTTTTGGCAAATACCAGGAGGTGCATTTCGGCCTCGCCTCCGAAGGCATCATTGGCGCTCGCATGGTGCAGTACTTACTCGAGAAGTCACGTGTTGTCGGTCAGCAAAAAGATGAACGGTAAGTGCACCTGCGTTTTGTTCCGAACAACTTGTCGATGACCGTCTGCGTAGCAACTATCACATCTTTTATCACTTGCTGGCTGGCGCTGACCAAGCCTTGTTGGATAAGTGGCACCTGAAAGACGCCAATTCGTATGTGTATTTGAACGGCGGCAAGTGCACCGAGCTACCATCCGTGAACGATGCGGAGCGGTTCCAGGACGTGACGGCGGCGTTTGCAGTGATCGGTGTGGCCGAATCGCGCATTGCATCGGTTTGGCGCATTTTGGCCGCCATTCTGCACTTTGGCGAGCTCAAATTCGCGAAAGGCGCGGACGCGTGCAAATTGGCGGACCCGGAAGCAACAGCCAACTTAGCTGCAGCGCTCGGCGTGAAAGAAGATGCATTGACAGCGGCACTGCTGGTGCGCACCATCACGGTGCGCGGCCAGACGACGCGCATTCCGCTGTTGCCGCAAGAGGCGCGCGATGCGGCTGATGCTGTGGCCAAGTCGCTGTATGACCGGCTGTTCAAATGGCTGGTGAAAACGATGAACGAGAAGCTGTCGCAGAATCTGGTGCAGTCGAAGAGCTACATTGGCATTCTTGACATTTTTGGCTTTGAGAACTTTAAGATCAACTCGTTTGAGCAAATTTTGATCAATTATGCCAACGAGAAGCTGCAACAGCAGTTCAATCACGCGCTGTTCGAGCTCGAACAGCGCGAGTACGTCGCCGAAGGCGTGCAGTGGAACATGGTCGAGTTTGCCGACGGCCGCGATTGCGTCGAGCTGATTGAGGACAAGCGCGGCATCATTGCGCTATTGGACGAGCAGTGCCGTTTGCAGCAGAGCACTGACCAGTCGCTGATCGACAAACTGCACGAGCAGCTGGCGTCGCGCGCGAAATACGTCAAGCCGCGCTTGGCGCGCGGCGAGTTTGGCGTGCGTCACTATGCCGGCGAAGTGTCTTACCAGGCGGCTGGTCTTTTGGATAAGAACCGTGACACGTTGCCAAAGCATTTTGTGCCGCTGCTCCTCGCGTCCGAAGACAAGCTGATCGCCAGCGTGTTTGTCGGCGAGAACGACGACGCTGCCGAGTCGCAAACGCGCTCGACGGTCGGCAGCGTGTTCAAGAAGCAACTGGCGGACCTGATGCAGCAGTTGTCGACGACGCACTGCTCGTACATTCGCTGTTTGAAGCCGAACGCCGAGAAAGCGCCGCAGTCGTTTGTCGGTCCGCTGGTAGCCGAGCAGCTGCGCTATTCGGGCATGCTCGAGACGATTCGCATTCGCAAGCTGGGCTACGGTCGGCGTTTTGTTTTTGCCGACTTTGTGGCGCGCTATGCTGTCATGTTGACCGCCGCTGAGCGCGCCGTGGCCGGTGCCGATCAGCGAGCATTGTCGCAAGCGGTGTTTGCGTCTGCCGCAATGCGCAAGTCGAAAGTACCGGTCGCCGACGCGCACTTGATCGGCAAAACGAAAGCGTTTGTGCGCGATTCGCTGATGTTCGATCTCGACTCGGCTCGTGATGCCGCCATTTCGATTCGTGTTGTCGTGTTGCAAGCGTGGTGGCGCGCTCGACGCGAGCGTCGCCGCTTTTTGGCGTTGCGCGCCACTGCCGTTCGCGCGCAATCGATGTGGCGAGCACGGCAGCAACGGAAGGCGTTTCTGCGCATTCGCAATGCGACGATTGTGCTGCAGTCGTTTGCGCGCCAGATCAAGGCGCGCGCGCAGTTGAAGCACTTGAATAACATGAAGCGCGTCGCGCTCGCCATGCAGGCGGCCGCGCGTGCGATTTTCTCGCGCAAGACGTATGAGGTGTTGTTGCAAATCAAGCGAACGCGCGAACGACTCGAACGCGAGGCGCGTGAAAAGGCGGAGCGCGAACGGCAGGCGGCTGAATCGGCCCGGCTCGCTGCCGAGGAGAAGGCTCGTCGCGAGCGCGAAGTTGCTGAGCAACGTGCCAAAGCCGATGCAGAGCGTGCACGCGCTGAAGCCGAGCGCGCACGTCTCGCAGCCGACGCTGAAGCTGCCGCTGCCGAGGGTGCTCGTCGCGCCGAGCTGCAACGCCTCGCCGCTGCGCAAAAGGCAGAGGCCGATGCAACTACTGCGCGTGCGCACCGCGAGGCACTCGAGGCTGCGAGGGCGGCTGAAGCGGCGGCGATGGCTGCGGCCGAGTCGAGTGTGAGCAAATCGCCGCGTCGCTCGCTCGAGCACTCTGCTGCTGAGAATGCGCCCGAGCTCGAGAGGCTGCGTGAGCTTGAAGCGAGTGCCGTCGAGGCGGCTAATGCGCAGATTGGTGAAGCATCCGCTACCGCCGAGGCAGCGGAAGCGCGTCGCAAGGAGGAGCGCAAGGCGGCGAATGCCGCTGCCAAACGTCTGGCTGCCGAAAAGACTGCTGCAGCGGAGAAGGCCGCCGCAGCGCTCGCCGACGCGCTCAAACAGCGGAAAGCGCAGCTCATGCGTGCGTTGGTGCCGCCGCCGCTGCGCAAGAAGACTGCTGCTGGTGCTGCGCAATATCTCACGACCGCAGCCGAGGCCCGTGCGGCGATGATCGAGTCGGCGTCGCTGCGCCAGAAAGTGGGCACGCTGATGCGCAAAGCGACGCTGCGGAAAACGGACAGCAGCACGCCGCCGTTGCCGTCTACATCGTCTGGTCGCACACGCGCTTCCTCTTTCGGTGCTCGCGGTTCGTCGACGGCGGGCGGTGCGACACTGCGCGTTGCAGGCGGCACTCTGCGCGTGCAGTCGGGCGAGGCGGAGGGCGGTCGTCCGCAGTCGTTGCGCAATAGCAGCGAGCGTAAGAAAAGTGCAGGCAGCGAGGACGATCACGGCGATGTGCGCGAGACGAGCGACTCGCCGATTTGGATCGAACTGCCGCCGGGCCGACCACGCCATGAGGGCGTAGAGCCGAAGAAGGCCGCGTGGCACTCGCACTGCGTGATGAGCTACGGCGAGGTGACGCAAAAGCAGCTGTTGCGCAAGAAGACGCTCACGTGGAAGGAGCGCATGGTGTGGTCGTCTGCGCTTGAGGCTCCGCTGTTGAGCACCGTCACTGCGGAACATACGCCGGGTGCGCTCGAGATGTTCAAGAACATCAACGAGTTCATCGATGTCGACAGCAAAGGCCGCAGCCATGCCGGTGCTGCTGGTGTGTCGGCGACGACGTTGGCGCAAATCGCCGCAGCGCAGCACGCGATTGCTCTGGCATGGGACAATCCGCAGCTGCGCAACGAACTTTACTGTCAAGTGGCGAAACAGATCACGCAGTGCCCCGATCCGCACGGTGCGCTGCGCGGCTGGCAGTTGATGGCTTGTTGTTGTGCTGCGTTTGTGCCGACCGGACCGCTGTACGATGCCGTGTGGGACTTTTTGACCAACGGCGAGTACTCGAAAACAGCGAGCTCCGATGTGGCGTGCGGCGCGGTGGCCAAGCTCTGCGAAGCGCTGCTGCGAATCACCGCGGCGCGCGGCGGTCGCGCGTTGGTGCTGACGCGCACCGAGATCAGCATGCTGACGAGTCTTGGCAACAAGCAACTCGGTACCGATAAGCTTGAGGTGGAAGAGGTGCGTGTACCGATCAAAGTGTGGCTCGACGAACGCGAGTCGGTTTCGCTCGCGTTCACGCCGGGCACAACCGCCTCCGAGCTGCTTCGAGCGGCCCTGATTGCATTGCGATTCACAGAGGCAGCGGCAGCGTCGAACGAGCACGGTTACGCGCTGTTTGAGCGCGCCGGTCGCCTCGAACGCTCGCTGAGCGCTGCAGAACGCGTCGGCGACGTGCTCTCGAAGTGGGAGGCGTACCACAAGATGGTATCTGAGCGCAACATCAAAGTGGCGGACATGAAGATTGTCATTCGCCGCAAGCTGTGGATGCAGCGCGAGCGCCAGTGGCTGCCGCGCCCGGTCGCCGTCGCCGCTGCGCTGGACGCTGCGCGTCGTGCGGAGCGCGAGCGCATCGTCGCTGACTTGGAGTCAAATCCCGACTCGAGCAAGAAGAAGCGCACCGAACTGAGCAAGGTCACGATCGACGAAGCCGCGATCGAGCGACAGGTGGATGCCGATCGGCGGTTGTCGTTTATCGCCGCGCGTCGATTGGTGATGACGGGCGCAGTGCATTGTTCGGCGCGCGACGCCGTGCTGTTGGCCACGCTGTCGCTAGCGTATGAGGCGCATATCGATCCGAGGAGCAAAGTGGTGATCCGCGAACACGTGCCCAGCACATCGTACCATGTGCTCGGGCAGCAAGAATGGGTGCAAATGGTCGAGGATCAGAGCATGCTGCTGCCTGCCACCAAGTCGTATTCGGAAGTGATTGATTTGTACATGAAGGAAGTGACGCGCCTGGCTGGCGGCACGTGGGCGGCGACGGTGTTTGACGGCGTGACGCTGTCGCCGGCGTCGCAGTGGCACGTCTCGGCGCCTGTGCTCTCAATGCGCGTGTCAGCGTTGGGCGTCGAGTTGCGCTCGGACGAGACGGCGCGCGACGTGGCGCCGCTGTGGCGGTTGCCGTGGTCGTTTGTCGACACGTGGGAGCGCGTGGACGACACCGAAGTCAAGCTGTCGTTCGCCAAGAACTTTTTGGACGGTCCTCCGCTGCTGCTGCGCTCGGCGCAAGCCCCCGAGATTGTGTCGCTGCTCGAGGCGTACTACAAGGCGCTGATTGTGTATCCGTTGTTTGCGCGTGTGAGGCAGGATGTTACGGCGAAAGACGACGTGCAGCACGAGTTTGGTGACACCGACGAGTCGCATTTGGTGCTCTTGACGCTCGAGAAGGGCGCCGAGGTATCTGTGATCGAGCAACGACCAAACGCCGTGTATTGGGTGTGCGAGCGGCTTGACAGCCACGGTTTGCGCGGTCGCGTGCCGCGCGCGGCACTCGAGGCGCTGTTTGACGATCCACGGCTGCTGCCCGACGAGCCGATCGTGGCCGTCGAGGAGGACCAAAACGATCTCACGACGGTGGCCGCTGCAGCGCGCACCAACTTGACGCTGGCGGACGCCGACCGCGAGTTTGTGACCGTCCAGCAACCGGTGAACGCGCACGGCGATCTCGACGATAACGACGAGGACAGCAGTAGTCTGTCCGAGTCGGGCTCGGTCAAGAAACATAGACCCAAGAAGATGTGTGTACAATGCGGCAAGAAGGCGCGGCTGATGATCAAATTCAAAGGCGATGCCGACGCGTCGCCGGTTTGCCGTATGTGCGCCGACGAATTTAAGACGCACGACGGCTTTGCGAGCACGTCGGCGCCCAACGACAAGCGCGACGACACGTTCGCCAAGATGGCTGAGGCCAATTTCCGCAAAGGCATCGATGTCGTGGCGGCGTGTCGCTGGTCGATGGTGCTGCCGAACAACCAGTCGCTCATGCCGCTATCGGAAGAGGTCGATGTGTCGCGGCTTTTTGATGCAATCAAGCAAGCGATGGGCGACACCGAGAGCGCCGATCAGCCGCTCGACCAGCCTCTCGAAGATTTGTTCGTCGCAGCGATCGAGATCGTGTTGCTGGAAGACGAATCGCTGCGCGACGAACTGTACTGTTTGCTGATGCGTCAGTTGAGCCACAACCCGAATCCGATGTCGCGGCGCCGCGGTTGGCTATTGTTCGACGTCTGTTCGGGCGTCGTAGCACCGCGCGCTGCGGCCATCACAGAGGCAGCCATCGAGTTCATTCGTCTCTCGCCGTGGCGTTCGGCCGTGCCGCACACCCTGCACCGTCTGCGCACGCTCGCTGCGCACATGTCTGACAAACGGTGGACGCGCAAACGTGGTCGCTTCTTCGGCCCGTCGGCGGCCGAAATCGCCGCTGCGCGCAGCAATACGCTGGTGCCAGTCGATGTGTACCTGGCTGGCGAGCGACCAATCCGCATTTTCGTCGAGCCGTTCGCGTCGGTCGACGAGACGCGCGCCGAGTTGCTGGTGCGCGGTCAGCTGCGCAATCTGTCGCCCGAATGGGAACTGTGCGAAGTCGAACAGCCGCGTCTTGTCGGTGCCGATGCGCGACGCGCTGCGCCCGACGACGGCTATGTCGTGCGCCATTTGGCGGGCGAGAGCGCGATTTGCGATGCGCTGCGGCGCTTTCAGGTTGCTGCGGCCGCTCACACCAAGGCAGCGATCGAAGCGGCGCTGCGCAGCCACACGAGTGTCGATGCAGCGGTGGGACGCGACGAGACGTTCGACACAGGATCGCCGACGTCATATTTGGCGCTGTTCCGCCGCGTCTACTACACACTGCCGGAGCGTCGTCGCATCCTGCCGTCGTCGCAGAGCGAGGTTCGACTCGAATTCCTCCAAGCCGTGTCCGGCGTGCTGTCGGGTCGGTTGGCGGTGCGCCACGGCATTGCTCTCGAGCTCGAAGCGCTGCGCTTGCAGGCGATGCGCGGTGACCGCACGATTCACAACGAACAGTCGATTCGGGACAGTGGATTAGTGGGCCACTTGCCGCCCAACACGCTGGCAGCCATCACGCAGCGCTCGCTGTTGCAACGCACCGCTCAACTGCTGCTAGCGTGGAGCGCGCATGCCGGCCGGCCGCCGTTTGTGTGCATGTCGCAGTATTTGTCGTTGGTGAAAGCCAATGTGCGGCTGTACGGCTCGGCGTTCTTTTCGGTCGTGCACAAACGCATGCGCGGCGCCGAAACCAAGTGCTGGTTGGCGCTCAACTTTGACGGCATGTTTTTGGTGTCGCGTGACCGCGTCGAAGAGCAGAAGTCGCTCGAGTGGTGGCGCTACAGCGAGTTCGAGTTTAAGACAGCGCCGCAGCAGTTCAATATCTCGTGGGGCTCGCTGCAGCAACCGAAGCGCATGTTCCTGCAGCACGATGCCGCACAAGAGATCTCGCGCATGTGCACGCTCTTCGCAGCCGGTGTGCGGGCCGACAAGGGTCGTCCGCCGCAGATCGAGCTGCACTTTTCGACCGCGTCGTACACCGCGTCGCCTTTCAAAGGTCGGGTCTCGATCATGGGCTCGTCGACAAAGCTAGAGATGTCAAGTTCATTGGCGTCGCTCATGAAGCCGCTTACAATTTTGTCGCCCGAACCGGAACAAGCCGCCGACGCGGTGCCCGATGAGCCCGACAGCGGCGACAGCGACAGTGGCAGTGGCAGCGATGACGACGAAGGCGAAAGCGTGGTAGCTCCACCACCCATTGTTGTGGACGATGCGCCGGACGACGACGAACCGCCCGGTGAGCCAGACGAGCCGGACGACGACGCGGACGATGAAGATAGGGCGAAAGAGAAATCGAAAGTGCGACGTCGTCGCAAGAAGTGAACACAGCCTTTACTTTTTGGTTGGTGCAACGGTTGCTTTCTCGCGCTCGGCTTTCTTGAGCGCGCGCTTGCGAATGTCGACGTGCATCGCCTTGTTCTGCGCCACCAGCATCTGCGTCAGCGCAACGGGTACTGAGCGAATGACAAACTCCATCAAGCCGTGCAGGAAATAGGGCGCAAACGGCGCGTCGAAGTGGCCTGCTTTGGCAAGCGACGCTTTGACGTACGTCTCGGCCGACGGAATCGCCGCCGACGGCCGCGAGCGCTTGCTCATGTTCGAGACAACGAAGAAGGGCAGCGGGCAGTCGACGTCGATGCAATCCGAGCGGTATTCGTGCTGCAACGCCGACGACCACGCTGCCAAGTAGCTCTTGCTTGCCGCATACGCCGCCAAGTACGGCGTCGGAGCAATGCCGGACGCCGAGCCAATATTGAGGATTAGCGCACGACGACCGGCGGCCTTGTTCTTCTGCAGCGTCGGCAGCAATCGGTAAGTAATCTCGTTGACGGCGACGATGTTGACGTTGATGATGTCGCGAATGCGCTGCGCATCTGCTTCGCCGAAACGTTCAGGCAACTCGTGCGACAAACCAGCGTTGTTGACCAACACGCCGATCTTCAGTTGCGCCAAATCTTTGCACATTTTCTGCAGAAGTCCGCAGCATCAGTGACAAAACTAACGCGGCCGCATGCATTTGAAATGTACGTCAAAGTCAGACGGGGTAGCTTTGGCCAAATCGCAAACAACGACCTTGGTCGCCGCTTGCGTCGACGACTTGATCTCCGTCGCTTGAGTTAAAGCAGTAAATACGGTGCAGACGATGCGACGTGACAAGGTCAACATACCGACGTCGTTGAGTTTGGATTCGGAACGCGAAATCAAGACGACATTGAAACCACGCTTGGCCTGCGGTGACGACAGCCTTCGCTCAACGCAACGCCACGCGAAAAGAGTGACAAACGCATAAACACACAAGGTGAATGGCATATTGCTTGCCAATGCCGTCGCTGGCGCCCGTCACCACGGCCCAGTACGCGTCAGCAGCGCCGTACGTCTTGTATGACGTCGGTGCGCGCAAAAAGTGGATGCGAATGAGATGCACAAAGTTCAGCACCACCAGCGCCAGTGCCGTCACGCCCATGCACCAAATTGACCACTCCAAAATCGAACCGATCAACATCAGTATTGAGGACAGTTTGTGTTTCACAGCAAGAGACATTTAAGGGTTACTTTACAACTGACCACCACGCAGACGGAGGACGAGATGCAATGTTGACTCCTTCTGGATGTTGTAGTCGGCCAGTGTGCGCCCATCCTCCAACTGCTTGCCGGCGAAAATCAAGCGCTGTTGGTCCGGCGGAATGCCCTCCTTGTCCTGAATCTTCTGCTTCACCTGCTCAATGGTGTCGCCCGACTCGACGTCCAACGTGATCGTCTTGCCCGTCAGCGTCTTGACAAAGATCTGCATGCCACCACGCAGCCGCAGCACCAAGTGGAGAGTGCTCTCCTTCTGGATGTTGTAGTCGGCCAGTGTGCGCCCATCCTCCAACTGCTTGCCAGCAAAGATCAATCTGTTGTTAAAAATACATTGTCAGCCATCAAATTCGCATTTCATTTCGTCGTTGCTCGTTCGTGCGAAAAAGAAAAAAAAACATTTTTCTGCCTGTTTTTCCACCGAAACGCCCATCTTCCGCACCACAAAATGGCACACAACACACAGACGCAACACAGACACAACACACAAGCTCACCGTTGTTGATCCGGCGGAATGCCCTCCTTGTCCTGGATCTTCTGCTTCACCTGCTCGATCGTGTCGCCAGACTCAACGTCGAGCGTGATGGTTTTGCCCGTCAGTGTTTTCACAAAGATCTGCATCGTTGCTTGTTGTTGTTGTTGTTGTTGTTGTTGTTGTTGTTGTTGTTGTTGTTGTTGTTTGTGTGCGACAAGTCAAACTTTCTTTGACTTTTTGCTGTTTCGTTTTTTCTGGTGAAATAACCCGAATGCATGGTTTGAACGAATTGCATTTGCTGTGGGTTTGGTAATTTCGGTGTCGTATTCGTAACGGACTGACTTTGACCAAACGGCTGACTTTCAGCCATAGTCACCGTGGCGCACTCAACGGGATGACGACGCTGCAGAGCGCGTGTTTTGTCGTCATTTTGTGCTACGTGTGTGTTTGAGCTATTTACGTTGCACTAGTTGATTGACCGCGCCTTGGCCTCTTTTGAGCGAGTCGTCGCCAACAGCTGCCAGTTTTCACCTTAAATGTGCAGCTGATCATAACTACCGTTATTTTTATTTATTTTGTGAGATAGGCACCGCCAACCCACGTTCCAGCGTCGTGGCGTTGTCAAACAAACTGCGAGCGACTCGGCTGTCAATTGACGATATTTACTTGAAAACCATTATGTCCTGTGATCTTCGGCACTGCGGCCGCTGTAGCCGCTCAAGTTGAGATTCTAGTTCGTTGCACGACTTGCGCATTTTTCAAACAGTTGTGAATTCGCAAAGGTCCAACAGTGGCACTGCTCTGATGCCATGCTATTATACTAGCTGCGTGATGTATTTCGCGTCGTTCAGGATTTGCGCGTTTCAGCAATTTTGTGCGTCGTTGCGAACGCCATCGCATCGCACAAAATGGCGCAACAACATATGACTTCGACAATAATACAACACGTTAAATTGGTAGTGGTTGGAGATGGCGCCGTAGGCAAGGTGAGCAGTCAACCTTGCGCAACTTGCAACTCAACTTTGCTCTCCAGACTTGCATGTTGATCCGCCATACGAGCGGACAATTTCCTCAGGACTACATCCCCACCGTGTTTGATAACTACAGCGCAAACGCTAAGTTTGAAGGTCAAAGTCTTGAGCTGGGCTTGTGGGACACCGGGGGCAGAGAGGACTACGATCGTTTGCGCCCACTGTCATATCCGCAAACCGACGTGTTCTTGGTGTGCTTCTCCGTGATTAACGAGCTGTCGTTTGCAAATATCGCGACGAAATGGCTTCCCGAACTGCGGCACCACGCGCGCGGCGTCCCGATGGTCTTGGTTGGCACCAAAGCCGATCTGCGCGACGACGACGTAACACTGCAGAAGCTGAAAGAGCACAAAAGCTCCGTGGTGGACGAAAACGAGGCCCGAAAGCTGGCGAGACAAATTGGCGCAGAATGTTACATTGAGTGTAGTTCCAAGGAGGGCACGAATGTCGCGGAAGTATTTGAATGTGCTGTGCGCGTGGGACTCACTCACAAGACGAATATCCCAAAAGCGAAGTCGCGACGATGTGACCTGTTGTAAAGTTGAAAGCCTGAAGGAACTCAATCCATTAATCATTTCACTCGCTTTGTGACACGTCAGCGATGAGCTTTGGATTTGCCGATAGACTCTTCCGCCAAAGACACGTAGCAGACGAAAAATAACACACACTGTTCATTTCGAGTTCAACAATTCCACGACCAACTTGCGTGCGTTGTCGTCCAGTCCTTCGAACAAACGAATCGCTGCAAAGACGTCGGCGCCACTTTCGGCAATCTTGGTCAACACCGCCGCATTGCGACGAAGAAGCTCGGCATTGCTACTCGGTGATTTCTCACGCACCACCACGGCGTGAGTGACACGCGTTGGCTCGGCCACATGCTTCAACTCGTACTCGCCGCGTTCGATGGCGCGCAATGCCAACCGAGTCCACGTTTCACGAACACCAACAACCGCCTTGTCAATCACACGAGTATTGACATGATTCAGTTGCACCGATGTCGCGGGCAGCACGAACTTGCTCTTCTTTGCATTGATCACGACGCAGCGACGAGTTTCGCGTGTCTTGGTCGGTTTGAGAGTGAATTCTTGGCGTGCAATGGCACGAAGAGCAGCACGCATCGGTGCATCACCGACGACGGGACGCAAAGTGACACGAGTTTTGGTTGGTTTCAACTTGAACTCGGAACGCGCGATCGCACGCAGCGTCAAACGCATGCACGCCTCACGAACACCAACAACCACTTGTTGCTTCACCACTGGCTGCTCCACGTGACGCAACGACCACGATTGATTGCACACGACGCGATGCAACTGACGCAACAACGTCGCCGCTTTCTCTGCACGCGCATCCTTGACTGCACTCACTTTGGATGGCATCGGTGGTGCTTGAGGAATTGAAGTCGATTTGTGGGGTGCAGTGACGCTCAACAGTTCATCGAAGAGCGATTTCTTGTTGTTTGCGCTGACTTTCGCGTTGTTGGTGCGCATGTTGATTGTGATGATTGATCAAAGTTGCTTCGGATTTGATTTTGCTGGTGTGAAAAGCATTTTGAAACGCAGAGACGGAGCGCTGAACAAAACATTGTTTTCGACGAGAGCGCGTGTTTGTTCGGCCAATCAATTGCAAACTTTTTGACGATCTTTCAAGGACAGGATGGATGGAGGGTGGTGGGAACCTGATACCTGGACTTGCGCAAGGAGCGCTGAGCTTGCAATCGTCGGCGTTGCATTTCCGCCGAATCAAAGATCGCTTGCAGACGGTGCGCGTGTCACTTCTCCTCGAACAAACACGTGACCAGCCGCATCAATCAGCACACATAGGATGGTTCTATGCTTGGGTGCCCACCAGACCACTGTCAAACGAATCTTGGCGCGCATGCAAACACAACGACGAGTACGAGCACTCTGTACGACTTCGAAAGGCAGAATATCTTCAGCGATTCACGTATCGAATGGGACGTCGAAAGCGAGGAGAGGTTCAGCGAAGGGGGAACAAAAAGGGGAAAAACGGTGGCGGTGCACTGCAAACAACAGACAACAAGAATGGAAGAGGAAGTGCAAGCATTGGTGATTGACAACGGTTCGGGAATGTGCAAAGCGGGTATGTAGAGACGATGCACGAAGCAATTAAGGACGTTTTCCTCAACAAGAAAAATTGGCAAAAAACATTTTGCTTTTTTTTCGTTTTTTGTGGTGCTGCCATTATGATGATCCTCACTGACAGGCTTTGCTGGTGATGATGCACCTCGTGCGGTGTTTCCGTCGATTGTGGGCCGACCGCGTCACACGGGCGTCATGGTGGGCATGGGTCAGAAGGACTCGTACGTGGGCGACGAGGCGCAGTCGAAGCGCGGCATTCTGACGCTCAAGTACCCGATTGAGCACGGCATCGTGACCAACTGGGACGACATGGAGAAGATCTGGCACCACACGTTCTACAACGAGCTGCGCGTCGCGCCCGAGGAGCACCCCGTGCTGCTCACCGAGGCACCGCTCAACCCCAAGGCCAACCGCGAGAAGATGACGCAGATCATGTTCGAGACGTTCAACACGCCCGCCATGTACGTCGCCATCCAGGCCGTGCTCTCGCTCTACGCGTCGGGCCGCACGACCGGCATCGTCATGGACTCGGGCGACGGTGTGTCGCACACTGTGCCGATCTACGAGGGCTACGCGCTGCCGCACGCCATTCTGCGTCTCGACTTGGCCGGTCGCGACCTCACCGACTACCTGATGAAGATCTTGACCGAGCGCGGCTACTCGTTCACCACCACCGCCGAGCGCGAGATCGTGCGCGACATCAAGGAGAAGCTGGCGTACGTGGCGCTCGACTTTGAGCAGGAGATGCAGACGGCCGCGTCGTCGTCGGCGCTCGAGAAGTCGTACGAGTTGCCCGACGGTCAGGTGATCACGATCGGCAACGAGCGCTTCCGCTGCCCGGAGGCGATGTTCCAACCGTCGTTCCTCGGCATGGAGTCGGCCGGCGTGCACGAGACGACGTACAACTCGATCATGAAGTGCGACGTCGACATCCGCAAGGACCTGTACGGCAACACGGTGCTGTCGGGCGGCTCGACCATGTTCCCCGGCATTGCCGACCGCATGCAGAAGGAGCTCACCGCGCTGGCGCCGGCGACGATGAAGATCAAGATCATTGCGCCGCCGGAGCGCAAGTACTCGGTGTGGATTGGCGGCTCGATCTTGGCGTCGCTCTCCACGTTCCAGCAGATGTGGATCTCGAAGGAGGAGTACGACGAGTCGGGCCCCGCCATCGTCCACCGCAAGTGCTTCTAAGCGCTCACTTGTGTCTTTGTGAGCAGTCAACAACATCATCACACAAAGAGGACCCTGCGTTTGCGAGAACCCAACGCCAACCAAACGCCAACCAAACCACAAACCCATGCACAATACCCCAAAAAATATAAAAATACAAAGATGTTTCGTCGTCTTTTTACATGTGGTGACTGTTTGAGACGTCCGAGAGTGGCGACACGGATGGAGACGCGAGATCGACGGGCACAGTTTGCATTGTGACGGTGGTGTTGTGGTGGGTTCTGTTTGGCGGCAACAACATGGCGGATGTATGATCACGTGATATAGTCGTGTTCCTCCTTGATGTGAACCTGTGGGGTGCGCCAGGTTTGAAACGACTTGTGTCAATGCGCCTGCACAGCACTTTCTTTTGGCCCGGCATCACGTTGATAATGCCGGAGCGGCCCTTGTAGGCATTGAACATCGACAACTCCGTGCGCAGCACCTTGATGCCGCGACAAGCGCACAGATGCCTGAGTGCATCGGCTCTAAGCCTGCAAATGCGTAAAAGATAAGGAAAGCGCACCGCTGCTGCAACGAGTATTTGCCACCAACCGACTTGGCAACTCGTCAGTGATGTTTGTGTGGCGTCGTGCACTTGCGACGTCAGCGAAATCTGTGCCGACGACGATTGAGACACCACGTACCAAACGACTGTATGTGTGTGTTTGTGTTTGTGTGTGCGGGCGCGCGGCGAATCGTTCCTGACTGTTCGAACACCTTCCGCAATCGAAAACGCGTGCTAGATTGGCGCTGACTAAGCGACCGTTGGTGGCCGAACTGGCCCAGTTGACAAACACATCCACAGCACCGCACAGCCCTCCGACGCAGCCCAATGTAGCCTTTCCGTTCGGCCAATTGACAGGCACAGTCCGCGATCTTAAAGGCTGCAAACACACCGATTTGGCCGCCACTGCTGCTGCATTGCCTGCGCCACAGCTATGGATCGTGACGCAGAAGCGTGTGGTGGCGCACAAGTTCGTGCAGACTTGGCGCGACGGTGTTGGCAAACTGGTTTCACCCCGCAAGCCGCTGCTGCTGGAGCTGGCGCTGGTGGACGAGTTTCTCTGGAAGACGGTGGCGAGAATGACTGAGAAGCAGATCGCCAAGTCGATCAGCGATCCACGTGAGCTTGAGCACATCTTCTTTCACTACGGCGAACTGTCGGACCAGCTGATCTCCTCGCTCGGCGGACTCGAGTGGCAAGCACTGCCCACGACACTGCTGGTAGATGCAAACGCCCAAATCCGATGGCAAACGACCGGTCTTTGCACGCCGTCCGACGTCGAAGCGATCGACAAACTGCTTCCCACGCTGTCTGCGCGATCGTGACCGAGTGTCCATTCGTTTTATTGCTCTACGATTTGCGACGGAACCGAGATTTCGTCTGACTCCATACGCCAAACAATCTGCGCCATGTTTGTGCACCACAGCAGCAAGGACGCGGCGCGTAACTGATAGCTTGTTGTCGCCGTCATCATCAGTGTTGCATGAAGCGTGGCCAACGCCATTTGATTTGTATGAATCGCTGTGTTTTCACCTCGTTTGTCAAGTTGCTTGTTTTGCGCGCGCTCACTTACCATGTTGCGTGGCGGAGCGGTGTTGTGACGCGTGTGCGGTCAATGACTCCAACACAATGCGCATCAACTCATCGATTCGTTGCTCGTTCGCGTCGCTGCAAGGCGCCGTCGTGGCAGCAGCGTCGCTCAAAAGCAGCGCCAACATCGCAGTGACGTAGAGCGCGTGCACCAGTGCACCGTCACACACTGCTTGGATTTGGCGGCTCGTGTCAGTGATGCTGGTCGTCGCACCGGTGCTGTTGAAGACGGCACGCAAGATCTGTCGCGCCGAGTGCAACGTCGAGAGCGTCGCGCTCGTGTCGAGCAGCTGCAGATTGAGGACATTGTTGTTGTGCGGCATCGGTTGTGTGTGTGCCACCATGAATGGGTGTTGCGCAGTGGGCGGTGGTGAGCCTTTGTTTGAATTGCGCGCCGACAGCGTCGCCAAACAAACAATCAATTTCAAGGTTTCATCGTTCATCATTTTTTGATTTTATTTTAGTTTTTAAGATCAAACGAACGATGAATTTTTTTGAATATTCTGCTCGATGCGGTTCGTGGCGGATGCGATTGTGGCCATGTCAGACACCAATCAAGGCAAAGTGGCATCTGTGTTGATCAATGGTGGTGCGAAGTGACCGTGGCACAACGCTGGAAGCGTTCAATCACAATCAAAGACATCCACAACGAGTGTAAGAAAGCGGCGGAAATCATAGATATTGTCGAGACCGACCTTCATTTGAATTGGGGTTGCCGGTGCTGGTGAGCACGAAGGTTTTGCAACTCGCGGTGGAAGGATTGTGCTATACTGCCGTTGGCTCGTGCTGCCGTTCAGAAGCCACAGTCATCGCCTAGATATATCGTCGCTACATCAAACCGTTCGTAATGATGCATCGGGTTGCAATCGCTTGAATAGTGCGCGTGATCTTGCGCCTTGTCTCCCTTTTTGCGTACAAGTGAACGTCGTCACATATATTACACATTTTCATGACCGTTTGCAATGAAGCAATGCGTTCAACCAAACCAACACGATCAACGATGTCGCTTGTGCGCGCAGCGTCGCTGAGTGAAACGCCGTCGCAGTTTGTGCTGACACCGAAAGGCCGCGACGTGAACGCGAAAACCGTCGTGATCGACCGATTGACTGGCGCAGTCTCGATCGGCGACTCGCCTTGTTCGACCAACAACAACACAGCATTTGCGTTGCATTGACAAAACGATGCAGCTGAATCGAACGTGGCGGTTGGAGGGCGACACATTGAGGCGCTGTTCGGCATCATTGAGCTCCTCACTGACAAATACCTCATTATTTGCACCAGTACACAACGCACGCTTGACCGCAGCCAAAGCCATAGTCACGACGCTGTGTATTGTTGTTGTGTTAGAGGCCAGCAATGTGGGTCAGCTCGGTGCGCACCGCGTTAAGCAGATGGATGCGTTCGAAGTGATTCCGCTGTCGTTCATGCCGACTGTCTCGTCGGCCGTGGCCGTCAAAGACGAGCAACGCTACCTTGATCTTTTGCATATGGCTCTCCGTGAACGTATCTTTCATGTGCCTGCGTTGCCGTGTCGATGACGTGGATCTTTCTGGCTGTAGCGGCATTCTACTTCTGCTCGACGCATGATTTGACTCGATCGTTGCGTTCCCGCTCGTGGGCGGCCGGTGATCAGTCGGCAGGTGACATGGTGGCGAGTGCTGATGAGCGCTTTTGGTGGAACCGACACTTGTTGCAGCCGCTCTTGGCGCTCGGTGCTGCTGCTGCGCCATGGTGCACGCCATTCATCAAAGGCTTCATTCGCATCATCAGTACGAGCGAAAGTCGGACGCAGCTTGTTGTTCACCTGCGCTTGTTGTTGCGATTCAGACGAGTGCAAGGTCAACGACCGTAACTTTCAGTTTGCGCTGATTTCGCGTCGTTCTCGTCATCGTGCTGGCACGCGGTACAACGTGCGTGGCGCCGACGCGCAGGGCAACGTGGCCAACGAAGTCGAAACGGAACAATTGGTGGTGCTGCCTGACGGGCAGTCGACGTCGCTGGTGATTCTGCGTGGCTCGGTACCGCTACGTTGGACGCAGCATGCCAACATCAAATACAAACCGAAGCCGCAGCTGCTCGGCGATGTCGTGCTGATGCGCGCCGGCTTTCAGCGTCACTTTGAACGTCTGATGCAGACCTATGGCGGTGGCTCGGTGGTGGCGGTGAATCTGATCGACCAGAAGGGGGCCGAAGAGGCGCTCGGCAAGGCTTTTGAGCAGATGGCGGGCGCGTTGGCGCGCGACGTCCCGCTGCGTTACATTGCGTTTGATTTCCACAAAGAGTGTAAGAACATGAAGTACGAGCGCATCGACACGCTGCTGGGCGCAGTCAAAGCCGAAATGGACGCGCATTCGTACACGCACATGGCGGCCAACGGCGTGAGCGTGCTGTCGAAGCAGAGCGGCATCGTGCGCGTCAACTGCATCGACAACCTCGATCGCACCAACGTGGTGCAATCGGTGTTTGCCAAGTACAGCCTCGAGCAGCAGCTGACGGCGCTCGGCGTGCTGTCGCGCGGCCAGCACGTCGACCAGTACACCGAGTTTGAGAAGGCGCGCAAAATTGCGTGGGCCGACAACGCTGACGCCGTTTCGACGCAGTACAGTGGCACCGGCGCACTCAAGAACGACTTCACGCGCACCGGCAAGCGCACAACGCGCGGTCTGATCGACGACGCCATCAACAGCGCCACGCGCTACTTTCTGAACAACTTTCGCGACGGCACACGGCAGGACTCGTATGACCTGCTGCTCGGTCTGCACGAGCCCGCCAAGCGCCCAGCGAGCGCCGAGAGTCCGTTCGAGCAGCACGTGATCTCGACCGCCGTGTACGTGGCGTTCTTTGTGCTCGGGTTGCTGATGTTCCTCGTCACCGCGTACCGACCGCTGCCCGATTCCGGAAGCGCGTGGCTGCAAAAGCTGCTGCAGCTGCTTGTGTGGGCTTTGCTGCTCTTCGCGACGTGGAAGACGGCGCTGCGTTACGGTGCTCAACTGGTCAATCAGCCCTCTTTGATTCAACACACGCAGCGTTGAAAATGAAGAACAAAGAAAGATCTGCAAAGTTTGACTTGGGCCTGATGTCAACCGAATTGTCACTGTGCCGAACAAGCGACACACGCATAAATGTGGTATTTCTCGACATTGACGGTGGTGAGAGAGAAAGCAACAATTGCACGAGACAATATGCGCCTTCTGTGTGCTTCCTGCGCTGTTTCATATGCATCTGACGTCCGGAAAACCTACCACACACAGTGTTGCAAGCGTACGATACAGACTGGTTCTCTGTGACAGGTGCAACCACCATGACACCATGATGACATGTTAATGACAATTATTGGCGCATTGTATGAGCAGCGCTCAAGTTGTTGAGGGATCTTGTGGTGCGGACGAATGCAAAGATTGTCTTGTCGAGCACGTGGCGACTGTTAGCTGCTACAAGAAAAGTCAGCATATAGCATGCACGCTGCGACGAAGGGTCGCGTTGTCAACGAACGAACAATATGCAGGTGGTGGCAGATCGGTTGGCGGTGGTCGAGTTGGAGGTGTTTGATGTTACGCCCATGTCTGTCAGAGGCGGGTGCGGCAACCGCGCTGTCGAGATTGCCGATTGGCTCGAGGCGGCGCACGACCGAGGTTTGAAAGTCGCCCGCTGGGTGGTGCTCGATGATCGCGATGTCAGAGCGCTCGACGAGCGATTGTTTGACGGGCACACGGTCGTTGTCAACCCATTCACGGGCTTCCGGCATGTGGATTTCATCGAGGCGTTGCGGGTGATGGGCGCTGACGAGAGTGATCTGGCGGTGCTTCGAATGCGCACGCCGAGCGTAGAGGACATGGCGGCATTGCAAGAAGTTGGATATGCACTCGTGTCGGGATCTTGGCAGGACGGCGTCGCTGACGACTCGGAATCGACAACGGAAACGCAGTGATCGAAGTGAAATTGTACTTCGTTTTTTGTTTGGTTTGTTTCAACGTGTTGTTGTCAAGAGGTCCTATCGTGTTGCTTGTTTCAAAGATGTTTGGCGGGAGTGAGATGATTGAGCTCACAAGCACATTGTTGACATATAGAGCAGATGGCAAAGATGGTGTTCGATTTCACGCAGAGTGCGAGATCAATTTGCATATTGCAAGTTGCGGCGGTCTTCGATCACTCGAGTCGGCGGCGTCCAATTCTTGATCACTTTGTTCGTCGTTTGTGCCGACTTTCGACACTATCGTGGTGTGATTGATGTGAGACAACTGTTGCAATCGACACACATTGGTGAGACAGTATGGACGAGGCGTGCGTGCGGCGGGTCGATTCGACGGTCACAATGGCAGCAATCATGCGCGTGCTGAACGGCATCGATTTCGGACAAAAGATTGCTGTTTGATGTTGTCGGCATTTCGTGCGCCACACGCCACAGCGACGCAGCTGCTATTGCGTCTGCAGGCAAATAGCTGGCGCGCGAGCTCGGCATCGACGAGTCGAACATAACGCCGCGCACGGCGGTGGCGGGTAGTTGACGCGCGTCTCGGCCAAGTCTTACCGCTGTTGTGCAACATTGCACGGACGACACGCAGCACAACAAGGGCTATGTGGCGGCGCTGTCGAAGGCAGGTGGCGCTCGTGTTGCTATTGTTCGGCACGTCGCTGACTCGAATGATATCACCTTCCTTGATGGTTAAACTCGCTCGATTCGTTCCAGAAAGTTTTCCTTCGCAAGCGCTACACGATCGCTGGTAGCAAGATTGACGGGCGTGATATACGTCTTCGGAACATGACCATTTGGCGTTTATAGCGCACGCAAATGTACCGCAAGTCCGTTTCCCGACAATGCCAACATCACGTTCGCAACACTACTTGCCTTCTTCTTGGCTTGCGCCGACGACGACTTGGTGCTCGTTTTGACCGCCATTCTTCGCTTTCTTCTCGCGCTGCCACCGTTCACTCGAGGGCGCGGCCACGTCGGGCAAGCGGTATGGTGGCTTACGTATACGTAGCCTTTGTGTTGTCATGCAGTTCGACTCGCAAATCTTCAGCCTCCCTGGCTGCCAACACGAAATCGGTAAGCAGCGCGCAAATTCAAATCCAGTTCATGTATCAAATGGTTGGTTATGTTGCTCTTTTATGTGTTGGTCATTCGATGGCGATTTGCGCGCGATCGATGTTCGCGTGCAGGCATCTTTGGTTTCACTTATTGCACCGCTGGCAGATGAAAGCGAAGCAAAATATCTCAGAGCATTCATTTGTTGTCTAAATTCACATAAATCGGTCCTGTCGACAACCGCAACCGTCTCAAACCGTGCCACTCCAACATTTGTCGAAGAAACTGAAACTCGCGCATGCGCTTCTGCTTGTAGTTCGGGTTGGTGTGATCTTGGTCGTGTAGAGCGGCGGCGTATGTCGGACACACGGCAACGCCGAGCTGAGCGCGCTTGGCGCGCAAAAAGAAGTCCTGGTGCTCGCCCATCTTGAGCCGCGCGTCCCAGCCACCCATCTCACGCACACGCACCGTCCGCCCGACGAAAAAGTTGAGCACAATGTCGTGCCGCGTGCAGTCGGCCTCGAAGCCCGGCACTGGACCGTGCGAACCTTTGCGCATGCGCAGTTCTTGGCCGTTGTCGGCGATCTCCAACAGCTCCGCATACGCATATGGTTTATCCTCTTGGCTCGGCAAATACAGCGAACCGGCAACAATGTCCAACTCTGCTCTCGCGTCCAAAACCGCCACGAGCCGCTCGATCGTCGTTTTCTCGCTACTGTGGCGCACAGCAACCAACCGTCACGCGAGACTCTGCACTGCGTGCGCCGACTCACAACACAAAATCGTCGTCCAGCGTGACAAAGTATGGCGTTTTCACGCGCTCCAGCATTGCGTTACGTGCCGCACTCAAACCGACATCGTACGGTAGTTCGACGATGTGTGACGACGCGTGTTGGCGTGTTCGCAACGACAATTCACCGTCGTCGGCCACCAAGACATGCGTCGTGGGGTAATAAAGTCGTAGCGAGTCTAACAACTTGCGGAGACACTGCGGTCGGTCGTGTGTCTTGATAATGAACGTCACTTTCGCATCAAACATTGCATCGTTGGCCGTGACGATCGAAACTAAACACAACAACCAGAAAGACATCGATGAGTGCTGTTCCGACCGTTGCGCCACCAAACGAATTGATTTTCGATCCGACCGTGCTTTACTTTGAACGTACACGCAATGGCAAGTCAAACACAGCAATAACTGACGCAACCGCGCTCGCAGCGCCGTACACGGGCGTGAAGAAAGAGTTGTTGGTGATTCAAAACACGACGCCGCACAAGTTCGCCTTCAAAGTGCGTCGTATCGACGCGCACTGCACGCGACTCATCGTTGCGTACAGATCAAGACCACGTCGCCCAAGGTGTACTGTGTCAAACCCAACTGCGGTTTCATCGGATCCGCTGGCACAGAGTTCGACACGGTCGAGGTGTCTCGTACGTGCTAATATGCGACGCGATGCAAGACGCTGAGTCGGTGCAATGCAGTGCTGTTCAGCGCGACGGATGGTGCGGCTAGTGTTGGCAAGAAGGACAAGTTCCTCGTTGAGTGGGTGCCCGTGCTCGACACCGATGACCAGTCCGACGCCAAGACGCTTTGGGCTAACGTGGCCGCCGAACGACCCACCAGAGCGCACAAGCTCGCTGCTATGGTCGCGCGTCGGCCTGACTCGGATCCGGCCTCGTTTGCATCGTCGACCGCTGCCGCTGCGGCTCGCAAGCGACGCAATCCATCCAAACTGGCTGCGTCGTTGACGGTGCCTGACTCGGCCGATCTCGCTGCGTTTGCCGCTTCCGAAGCGGGCTCGACAACCGCTGTCGCCGCTGTCGCCGCTGTCGCTGCGCCCACAATCACTGTGTCGCACCACGATCACGCAACAACTGCTGCTAGCAGCAGTGCCAACGCTGCGACACCACAAACACCGGCTGCAGCGTTTGCCACGCCGCAAACGACGACGAAACTCGACGACGCCGAGGTAAAAGAGTTGCGGGCGCAGTTGGTTGTCATCCAGCTGGAGCGAGACAAACTTGCGAACCAATTGACTGCCGCGCAACGAGCATTGTCCGCCGCCACTGCCGCTCGACCGGCGACAGCGTCGAAAGTTGCACAGAAGCCAGCGCCGGCGACAGGCATTGCAAAGCATCTTTATTTGATTGCGATCCTACTGGCCATCTTCGCCTTTCTTTTTGGCCGATTTTCAACAACAACGACAACGGCATGACGACGACGGCAAGTTTGAGTTTGAGTGACGTCGCTGACGAGTGGCGGCAGTCGCGCGACAGCAAACGACGCGAGTATGCTGCGGTATTTGACGCACTGAGCGAAGCGATTCGAGAGAAACTGCAACAGTCGTACGCACACGGTGACGCGTTGTCGCCCACGTTTTACTTCGCGGCCGTTATTGCGGCTTTGAATGAACGCACCGATGCCAATGACCACCACGACGATCGTCACCAAGAGCAACTTAATTGCATCAACAATCATGATGATGATGATGATGATGACGGACATCGGCGACAGCAACGCCCGTTGGTGCTGACGCGTGCACTGTTGGTGTGGTTGACCGAAGTAACAAACGATGCCAGTTTGGCAATAATTGAGTTGACGACGTTATGTTGCACAGGTGCTGCCACGTCTCGCGGCGGGCATTGTATTTGCGAAGTATGACCAAGTCGGCACACTGTTGAAAACGCTGCTGCACGACACATCCACACACGCGTCGATGCGTGCGTTGGCGCTGAGCTGCGCCGTCGCGTTGATCTGCCACGAGCCGCTCTGTTCGCAGATGCGGCATGCGGACGCGTGGCGGACGGTCAAACCGATCATTTTGTCGCTGTATCGCGCGGCGTTGGTGCACGCAATCACGCCGCCTGATGCGACGACGCGCGTAGCGGCGGTGCAGGCCATTCGGCGTGTGCTCGCTGCACCTCCACCGGCACTGGCTGCATTGTTGAGTCGCACCACGCGACGTGCGTGTCAGCGTGCAGTGTTTGTCGCCGGCAACAGTGGCGATGGCGAACCGCTCGACGGCGACGAAGATGGTGAGGACACGTTGGCTGACGATGATCGCGTGGTCGATGCGTTGACGAGCAGCGAAGGCGTGGTGGTTAATGCATTGCGTGTATTGGCGTTGCTGGGCGCCGATTTGCCGGCCGGCCAGCCATCGTTGCTAGCGAACTTGCGACCTGCTGACGTGCACGCGCTCGTTTCTCTCTTTTTGCCGTGTTTGCGCGTCGATGCACTCGTGAAAACGACTCTCACGATGATTGAGCGTGCTGCCGACACACCTCATGCGTTGTTGCCCAGCGAAGCACTGCGAACGTTGGCGGCGTTGTGCGCAATGCCGACTCTGTCGAAAGAAGTACTGTCGCACTACGCCGACGCGCTTGCTGCACTGTGTGCTGCGTTGGGTCCCGACGTGGTTGGTCCACTGCTCATGGAGGTGGCTAACCAACTGCTGCCGATGCTGCGTCACAACGACGCCACAATTCGTCGCAGCGCGGCTGCTGCACTGGAGCGTGTCTTAACGACGTCGCTCGTTAATGTGGCGTCAATCGATGATCCCGAGACGTTGCAGCAAGTTGTGAATGCAATGATGCCGCTGTGCGACGCGATGCGCGACTGTTTGCGCACGCCATTTCGTCAATCGTGGACGCTGGTGCTCGAGGCGCTCGCGTCGATGGCTGCCTGTCTCGGTGCAGCGTGCGAGCCACTGTTGGGTGCGACGCTGCAGTCGGTGGCCGATTTGTACGCGGCGAGCGAGAGCAGCAACGATTTGATGCTGTCGATGCGTCGGTTCGTGGCGGCGATGTTGCGTGCAATGGGTCCGTCTCGATTGTTGAGTCTACTACCGCTGAATATCCACGCAAACGCGCTGCTGACCGACACGTCGGCGCGCGAGTGGATGTTGCCGTTGTTGCGCGAAAACATTCCGCACTCGCGCTCGGTGTCGCTCGATTTGTTCGTCAACAAACTGCTGCCGCTCGCCGACCAGTTGGGCGAGCGTGCCAAGAGTCTCCTGGTGGGCGACTCGCCCACAGACGCGGTTTTGGCGCGACTGTTGCAGCAACGCCGCTCGCAGCTGTGGGCTCTCTTGCCAGCGATTTGCAGTGCTGTGCCGAGCCACACTGACACCGCCACGACTTTTGCGCATTTGGCGCAGCGGTTGGCGCAGACGCTCGAACACGATCCGCCGCACCGTGCCGTTGTGGCGCAGTCGCTCTCGGCGCTGATCGACAGCAACTACGCGGTATTGTGTGTGTTAAAAAGGCGCGAAGCCGATCCGACGTACAGCACGCTGCTGGACATGAGCGAGCACAACGTAGCGTGCGCACGCGCCAACATGGCGGCGATTGTGTCGTTTGCTGGCAAGTTCTTGCCACGCTTGGTCAATGCATTGGCGCAGTTCTACGATCCGAACGCCGGTCCGCAGCCTAACGCAGTGGCGACCACCGACGCATTGTCACGCGCCATCGGCCACTACGGCCGCATTGCGCCGCCGGAGTTGGGCCAGGCGTTCTTTGGCCGCGTGTTGGACCGCATGGCGGACGCAGCTGCGGCAGCGGGCGCTATGGCAGCTGGTGCCGACTTGTCGACGCTGAGCGCCGAGCAGAAAATGTTGAGCGAAGCCGAGCGCCGCTCGCAGCGCTTCTTTTTGACGTCGGTTGCTGCTGCACTGGCGCCTGCACTGCAGAAGGAACAAACTGCACGCCTGTTGTCGCTGCTGACACCGCAACTGGCACAATCGACTGACCGTCAACTGCAAAAAGTGTCGTTTCGTGCGCTCGAGGCGCTGTGCCGCGATGCCGACGGCTCTTTTCTGGACGATAACTGGAACGCAGTGCTCTCGCCTTTGCTTGTCGACAGCATGGCACGCGCGGTGCCAGCGGCGAAGCGATTGCGCATGACGTGCATTGCGAGTGCGCTCGAGCGACGCGTGGCACAGCTGCGTACCACTGCCGATGCACTCGCGCGCCAGAAGACGCCGGGCAAGAAGACGCGGCGACGTGCATCGGCCGCTGCCGCCGCTGTGTCGACGTTGGCGCTCGAGTTGCTACCGTCGGCGATTTTGTGCACGTCAGAAGCAAATAAGCGCACGCGCATCGCTGCAATGTCGCTGATCGACGATCTGACCAACGCAATGCGACGTGCTGGCGACGACGGCGGCGCCGACCACGAAGCGGCCGCGGTGCGCGCTATGAGTTTCACTGAGCAAGTCGCTGCCGGTCTCGCCGGCGCATCTCCCGTGATGATTGCCGCGACAACACGTGTGTTGGCTCGTGTAATTCGCAACTATCGCTCTTTGCTGAGCGACGATGTCGTCGGCCGGTTGTGCGATTTGACATTTCTGCTGCTGAGCGGCGACGACAAGCAATTGGCGCGCTCGGCTGTGATTTTTGCGCGTGCGGCGCTCTCGGTGCGCAAGTACTTGGTGCGCCAGCGCCTGCCGACGCTAGTACCGCAGCTGGCGCGCTGGGTGAGCGATCCGCATCACCGTTTTCGCAACATTTTGCGCGCGCTACTGGAGCGCCTGATTGCGCGCTTCGGCTTCGACGCCGTGGCACAGCATGTGAATTTGCCTGTTGCACGGCGTGTGATCAACGGCTTGCGACAGCGCGCCACGCGTCGCGAGCACCGACGAGCCAACGACAATGACGACGAGGACGGCAGCGATGTGGCTGAAGACGTCAATGAAGACGACGAGGGCGACGATGAGCTGGCCGACCCGACCGAAGTGGCGGCACCGTCGTCGCGCAAACGCCGCGCCGGCGACCGCGAGCTGCTGGCGGGCGAAACGCTGCTGCAGGACGGCGACGAGCCGCTCGATTTCCTGGACCAAAACTCGATGCGATACATTGTCTCGTTGAAGCTTCGCAAGCGCAATTTCGCGAGCGAAGCAGCTGGCGGCGACGAAAAAGAGGAACCGTTCCAACAAACGGCGGACGGTCGTTTTGTTGTACCAGCCGACGAAGACGAAGGCGAGAGCGAAGATGACGTCAACGACGTCAGCGACGAGAGTGACTTGAGCGATCACGGCGGCATCGATCGTTTGGCGGGCAAGCAGTGGAAAGGCGCGTCAAAGGCTAAAAGCAAATTCAAACGCTCTGCTGGCGGCGACCGCAGCTCGTCGAAGCGCTCTGCTGTCAACGACAAAGACGTCGACGACCGCATCGGTTCGGTGCAGCGTGACCAACGCGACGACGACGACGGCGACGCGCTGCAGCTGACCGAAGAATCTGTGCGCGCTCGTCGGCGCCGGCGTCGTATCGAAGCAAGACGTCGTGCTGTGCGTGCTCAACTCGAAGTTCGCCAAGGCAAAGGACGGCACGGCAAGCAGAACGCGGTTGCGCGACCGGGTGCCGAATTCAAAGCGCGCCGCGGCACCAAAGGCGACGTACAACGCGCTGGCGAGCTGCAGCCCTATGCTTATGTGCCGTTGAATCCGGCGGCATTAAGCAATCGCCGCCGCAAAGAGGCGAATGCCGAGTTGCGCTCGGTAATCGAGAAACAACGGAAGAAGAGCCGCCGGCAATGAACGGCGCTCATTTTTTCACTTTCAATATTTGCAATGACTCGACTTGATTCATATCGGCCAGCATCGTGGCGACGCCAAAACGCAGCTCTTCAATGGCGTCCGGTGAACAGGCAAAAGTGCGTTTGGCGCCGTCGGACGTAGCCACACTCATGAGAATCGACGGCTGCAACACCCTCGCCATGCCATCCGACGCGATCGTCACGTCGGTGCGCCACGTCAAGTCCACCAGCGACGGCAACGAAGCACAGCGCTGTTCGGCGGCAGCCACTAATGCAGCGCGCGACTTTTTGATAACAGCAATTAAATCCAGCGCATATGCATCAGGGAAACGCAATTCCAACAAGTCATTCTTGATTTTGTCTGTTTGCCAGTTGAAAACGTTAGCTTGGGCGATGGAATTGCTGAAAGATTCGTCTCAGAGATTGTTCAGAGTCAACACGGTTGTTTTTTTCAGAAAACCGCAACAGAAAACAATGTCCAAAAGGACAATGTTAAGCTGTTGTCCATCATCGACGAGAGCACGTGACGCGAAGCGAGACGAACAAACCTAAATCTGTGTTATGCCTGATGACTTTCTTCACAATGCTGTACAGGCCGGTGAACAGCGTCACACACGCGTCGAATTCAACGCCAATTTGCTTCGAGTGACAAAGCAACAGCAAAAAAAAAAAGGAATTTGCTTTCGTTGGTTGGCTGCTCTTGGTGCGATAGGGAAATGATACGGTGGATAGTATTTGCATGGATTCGTCGTTTAACAAGCCGTCGTCGATGGCCCCGTCACCTTTCTCGGCGTACACGAGCACGGGTTCGAGGATTTTGCGGTACTGCGTTTTTTGGTCGATTGTGCCGCTCGACAACAGTTTCACTGTTTTGCGCACTTCGGCTGGCACTCGAACGCCGTAAAAAGGTGTTGAATCAGTCATTTGTGCTACTTCTCCAGTTCGAAAAAAAAGACCGTCACAGAAATGAGTGAAAACGATGTACCAGCGGAACGACAATACAGAATTTACATGTTTGTATCATTGTGAGTTGACCTCGACCATAGCCAAAGTCTGCCAAAGTGTCATTGTTTCGCGCGGCGTCTTGAAGCGAAAAACGATTTTTCGATGACGCCGTGGCGAACGTGCAGGGCGCAACGGCGACCAACTCAAGCATCAGTAGAAAGTAGTGACTGTGAATGTTCTGTGGCGGAAGCATGGCCTTGTGCACAGATGCTATTGCAGAGCAGTGCGTGTGCGTTGGACAGGCGTCGACAAGTCGACCAGCGCTCGATGACGACCGCGGAATCGACCTGACACATGTTAATCGCGTTGAGATTAGTGTGCGGCGTAATTGCGAGCGTCTACGAACCGCGATGACGGCGAGTGCATTCGAGTCATGAATTCGAGATACCCGACGCGGTCGCGTTGGCTCGCCAACTAGTATTATTTAGCACCGAATTGGTGATTGCAAGCGTATCGATAACACTGCGGTGATCGCAACTCTCCTAGAGTCACGACTCGCGCTGCTTTTGGAGTCGCAGCGAACGGGGTTGCGTGGACCTTGTTCATGCCTGTTTTCGAATGACACATGTCATTCACTCAATTAGGGTCGCACGATGTTGACCAAAAGTATCGCGTACGGTGTTGTTGACGAGATCATGTGTTGCGTGCGATCGGGTGTAGGGGTGCTTAATGACAGCAACGGTATGACTAGGGATGCTGTAGAGAATTTGCGCGGTTGCGGTGCGTAACGATGCCACTTCGCATGACTTGGCTTGTCGTTATGTTTACGTGACACAGAAGGCTCAGTCATCCTCGAGTACATAGCGTACGATCAACAACATGTACGTATGTGCACGTTGCACACAATTGACGCGACGATGGGCAATGTTCGCGAGCGCTGATTCGATCAAATCCAGTTTGCGACGTGCCGATATGTGCTATGTATATATTCTCGTTGCAATTGCATTTTTACTGTTGTTGTTGTTATGATTTGGTTGCACGCGGACACGCGCGGGTGCGCGAAACATCACGTCACTTTGTGGCCACCGCCGTGGACAGTAGCAGACGTCAAGTGCGTCAAATCTTCGATACTATGTCAAATAGATAGCATTTTATGTATTTTGTGACCGGCTATGGTTCAGGATCGCGCAGCGGTTTGCGCGGTCACCGACAAACTGGCAAAAATCTCCCGCGCATCCGTGTCTGCGCGTGAAAAGCCGGATGCGATCCAAACATATAGAGGCTCCATACATGACATGCGTACAATCGATTTACATGTGGGACATGGCATGGGGTACTGCGCCTACGCCAATCCAAAGTTGTCTTTTTTTTCGAACTGGAGAAGTACAGGGCGAACCAATCAATCGATCGCGTGTCAGTATCATCTTCAATGACATCTTTGTTTCACTGCCGGTATTATTGTTGTTGCTGCTGCTATTGCCGGTGGACGCTCGTGTAGAATCGCAGCAATCGCTTATTTCCAGTCGATACAAAATTCTGCAATGCACACGCTTAGTTCACGATGTGGAATAGCACCACACCCGTTTTTTCGACTCGACTCAGGCGTTTTCCGGAGTCGTGAGTCAGCTGCCCAGAGTCGCGGGTCATGAGTCGTGAGTCGGCCAGAGTTTTCCAATAAATTCAAGCGTTTTCAATACCAGCAATACGACCGCTAGCAACCAACATTGCCATAATCTCATCGACAGCAGAAACAAACGCTCCCGACTTGTCCAAAAACCCTGCGCCAACGCCACCGTCGAAATCGTCGTCATCCGACGCGCAATTGATCTTGGCAGCAACAAAATAGTCGAGTAATACTTCGTTCTCAAGACGAGCAATGTGCTGACGCACGCCGGCGGCTTGTTTGCGTTGCGCTGCTTTGAATAGGCGCTCCGCGACTGATGACGTTGCGGGCACAGCCAACAACAGCACTCGAATAAACGGCAGTAAAATTGTACCGTAATTTCGGAACCGTTCGTCCGGCATTGCAGCAGGTCGCGCCAAAACGACAACGACAAGTGCGACGGCTGGTTGCCGTGCGTGCAAATTTTCATCAGCGACCCGTGTATGTATTTGATCTGGCGCTCGATGATGTCGGCGTCGTCGGGCACGAGACGAGCGGCATCGATAGAAAAATACTTGTAAAGGCGTGCGAAATAGGCTGCGCGTGTTTCGCCACCGTCAATGTCGGCGATGAACGGCAAGTGACACTCATTCACATCACACAGAGCAGCCATATGGTAAACTTTCGCTTGCAGCGCGCGATTGCGTCGTTCGCGAGCGGCCGCATCGTTCAGATCGACGTTTAGCTCAAGCGCATCCGCATCCGCATGGCCCCACAAAAACGAAAATCGACGATGATATTCTGCGGCGACTTTGGCTGCAAATATGCGTTCCGTGGCTGTTTCCAATCGCTCCTCCGCACGCAATTCCACCATCTGAGGCGGCAACGCTTCGGCGCCTGGGCCCGCGTCAGGATCGCGGGCATTCGCCTACTCGCGACAAACACACATTGCTTCCAATGTATGTACCAACCACCACATACGCCGCGGCGCACTTGAACCTGTCGGCGCCATTGAGCCTTTCAACAGGCGCGGCGTTATGCGAATGGCTGTAAGCACTTTCGACACGTCGCTCTCTAACAATATACGATCTTTGGCATAGGTCGACGAGTGTCGCAGATCGTCCGTTCCAAATGTTCACAAAAGCCAAACAAAACAGGACAAAGTTTTGCAAACTGAGCAACCGCCCACTGGTGAACGTGCCACCGAATGTCTTTTGGCGTAGACACAACCAACAGCTGATCATCGGCGCAACCCAAAATGTCGCGTTGAGCCTCATCGATCGACTGCCGCGCATCGGCGTGATTGGCGACGAATCGAAAAATGCTGCGTATGGCGTCAAGCAGTTTTGCCACAATTGGTGACGCTTTCAGCGTTCCGTCAGACAACACTGTCTTGACGGCACGCGAAACAGTGTGCGCGATGCATTTCAGCGAGTCACCGTTTGCGTGCACTGCAGCGAGTTGCACAACTGAAGCACCGTCGCCCATGAATGTGTAGCACAAAAAGTCATCATTCAAGATATGAGATTCGCCACTGCGATTGACCACATGCATCAACATCGCGGCAAGCGTTGCGTTGTCCGAGCGATGCGTGCCGCTCGTCAACACAACTGCGCCGCTCAATGTGAGCACGTACTTCGGCTGCGGTGGCGAACTTTTTGCCACAGTCACCACAGTCGTTCGTCTCGAAATTGGCGTTCATTTTTGTTGCGACTCAACGACTCGACTCACGCGACAATCCGCGAGTCATGAGTCGGAGTCACTGAGTCGAGTCACTACTCACGAGTCGAGTCGAAAAAACGGGTGTGCTACAAAGGATCCTTTAAATGATCTTTTCTACAACGAGCCCTGTGGTGGCGGCATCGGTTCGCGGTTTTGTTCGTGACCGAATGAACTGCTGAATGGTCATTCACGACTGTGAACCGTTTTGCCAACCCTAGTCACATATTCTTCAATGTTATTTGTTCAAACTTGGTGAACAGCTCGTCGTACAGCTGACGCAACGTGCCGGCGGCCTGTTCAGTCGGCACGCAATCGGCGCTGTCAGGATCGATGACAGGCACCACGGCGTGCATTATATAGTGCACACCCTCGTTGCGACGCAACGGCGAAATGGCATCGAGCGGCATAGGATAAATGTGACCGACCTCGGCCGGCAACGGGTGCGCCTTCTTCACTGCCTCCTCATAACCATCGCCGGCTGCGTCAAAAATCGCTCGATTGATCGGCGCACCGCCAGAGTGGAGACGCCAAGTGGCCTCATTGCAGATGTAACGCGCCGGACACGATTGCTCGCTCGTCATGTGCACCAGGGCGCGCGCAACGGCCTGTGGGTCGGGCATACGCACAATCTGGTACTGCCATGCCTCGCCGATGGGTTCGTCGAGCGACTCTAACACTCTCAACGCGTCTGAGTCGTGCGGCGCCACAATGACGAGCTTGCAGTCGCGGTCGTCGATATGTCGTTGCAAGAACGGTCGCGCCGCACCGGCCAACGCACGCGCCGCAAAGTTGGCGGGCAGATTGTGGCGCACACTGCGCCGTGTGGTGCACAAAACTGGCAGTGCCAGGGTACGCGCGCCACCTTGCGACCGCGCGTGCGCAGCACCATTGACACCGTCAATCCGGGTGCGCTTGAGGGGCGACGTGAGCTGAGCCACCGGACTGCCCGGCGGTGCGAGCACGCTGTCGATCGCATCCTTGGCGATCGGCTTAACGTCCTCGGCACTGGTCACCAACGAATGCACATCGCTCGCAGCTGCAGCACGTTTGGCAGCGTGCGGTGCGTCACCTTCGTTCGCTGCCGCATTGGCGGCACTCGTCGCGTCGCTGCTCGCCGGTCGTTTCGTGCCCTGCGGACCAGCCACATCACGTGTACGTTTGCCCGTCATCGTCGTTGCAGCTATGGGTGTTACAGCAGGACCGGACGATGCAGCAACAGCAGGCAGAGTTGTCGGATGGTAGTAGTCTTGCCGGTGCATTGGCGTCGTTATCTTGCACGCAACACCGTAAGAGCACTCGCGCTGGTTGGACCCAGCCACAGGCGCAGCCGGCTTCGGACGATCGACGGAGCGGTGCATCGCTTCGACGACGGCACGCCCCGCTGCCTCAGTGGTGGCCGCGTTGGCGGTCGGTTTGTGCGCGGTGGAGGGTGTGGTGATGTGGACGGTGAAGGGATACTCGTCGGCGAGCAGCGTGAACGTGTCGCTGTGCTGCAACGAGTACGTCACGTCTTTCTGCAACACGCGCTGCACGGAGCTTCAGTGAAGTAGTATTGATGATGCGAGGTGATGTACGGGTGTATCGAGTGTTTTCAGTTTGACCGTGTTGACGCCAAGCCGCTTCAACATCACGCTGTCGCCGCTCACCGAAATTTCAGCCTAAGAGATGTCCGTGTGTGTGTGTGTGTGTGTGTGTGTGTGTGTGTGTGTGCACGGGTGTGTGAGTTGGTCAGCACACTTGTTGGCGAGAGAGACGTTTGTCTGGCACGTGCAGCCAGTCGCGCCCAAGCATGGTGGTGCCGTTCTTGAGCGGCGTCACTTTGCCTTTGTCGTCCACCAACGACACACTCACTAACAGCAAACAACGCAATTTCGTGTGAGTGATTTGTGACAAGCAGGGCACGGAGCACAGTGCGGACCGTTGAACGAAGAAGTCATCGATGAGTTTCAGCAATTCGACTGCGACTGCGCCTAAACGCAAACGAGACGATTATCGATACGAAGAGGGCGAAGTGGCTCGTTCGCACACCAGCAACGGCAGCAGCAACAGCAACAACAACAGCTCGCGCCATGAACGTGACAGAGAGCGCGAGCGACACGAGTATCATTCGTCTGCATCATATCAGCAGCAGCAACAGCATTATCGTGACAGTTATAGCGGCAACAGCAACAACAGAGACCAGCATCGCGAGCAATCGTCATGTGACGCGTCGTCGATGGCAAACAATCGACAACAGTCTGCAAGAGACAATCAACAACAACAACAACAACAACAACAACAACAACAATTGTTAGCGAATGCAGAGGAAGAAAAACAATTTGTAGCGCGGGTCGAACAGCAGTTTGCTGCGCAAGAAAAAACTCCCGAGCAAATCATTGAGGAACGACGCCGTGAACGCGCTGCACTGTTGGCCAAGTTGGCTGCTGAGAACCAGCAGCAGCAACATGAGCAGCCGCCTCCGCCAATGGACGAACCGAAAGGGAAGAGTCCGCCAAGCTCTCCACCGCCACCGCCAGCACAAGCCGATGCGAATGATGATGATGATATGTTTAGAGTTACCGATACTGCAACAACGATGAAACCGTTTCAGATCGAGAAACGACCGGCGAAGAAAGAGATTGTGGCGGCTGACGGCATCGATGATATGTTTAGTGATTCGCCGATCAAAGACACTGGTGAGGTTGATGTGGCTCTCGGTGAGCACGAGATGGCCGGCGGTGAAGATGAGAAGCCAAACTTGTTTGTGCCGAGCAAAATGACCGCTGACGATTGGGATGACGCCGATGGCTATTACAAGCATCAGCCGGGTGAAATTATTGCTGGTCAGTTCAAAGTGACCGGTGTGTTTGGGAAAGGTGTGTTTTCGACTGTGCTGCGAGCAACAGCGGTCGACAACGATAATGTGGTGTTTGCCCTCAAGCTGATTCGCTCGAACGAGACGATGGCGAAAGCGGCTGCGACCGAAATCACTGTGCTGGAGCGGCTGGCGGCCAACGATCCGGAGCAGCGGCGGCACTGTATCCAGTTGTTGGCGCGCGGCGAGCATCGCGGTCACTCTGTAATGGTATTTGAGGCGCAGTCGATGAATTTGCGCTCGCTAGTGCACAAATACGGCAAGTCGGTGGGCATTGACATCTCGGCGGTGCGCGTGTACGCGCGGCAGCTGTTCACCGCGCTGCGGCACTTGGAGCGGTGCAACATCGTGCACGCCGACATCAAGCCAGACAACATCGTTGTTAACGAGAACCACACTTCGGTCAAACTGTGTGATTTCGGCTCGGCGTTTTTCACCACCGATCCAGTCGAACCAACGCCGCTGCTCGTATCGCGCTTCTACCGCAGTCCCGAGATTGTGATGGGCGTGCCGTTTGGTTGTCCGCTCGACATGTGGTCCGTCGGCGTGGTGCTCGCTGAGATCTTCACTGGCAAACTACTCTTTCCCGGCGCCAACAACAACGGTATGCTCAAGTTCTTCCTCGATTACATGGGCCCGCCGAGCAAGAAGATGCTGAAGCGTGCCGCCTTTGGCAGCGTCTACTTTGACGACGAGGGCAATTTTCTCCACAAGCAATTCGACGAGCAGCTCGGCCGCACGCTCACAAAGAAGGTGCGCATTCTCAAGCCCAGCCGCGATCTGCTCGCATTTCTCTCACGCCACGCAGCCAAGGAGGACCTCGATTCGGTGCGCGCCTTTCACGCGCTGCTGTCCGAAATGTTCGTGCTCGATCCGACCAAACGCATCACACCAGCAACAGCATCGAATCATAGATTTTGTAAAGCTTAATTAAGATTTGCCTTGGCTCGATTTGCAACACAGCGCTTGAATAATTACTGTGCTTCACACGAACGTCAAATAAGCCGCCAATTGCCACCACCGTATCAGCAACGCATAAAGAGCGAAACACAACCATCCGAGTCAGTCAGTACATGAACTGGATTTGCATCTGCGCGCTCAGCATACTTACAGTAATAGTCCGTACCTAGCTACCGAGGCAGGCGGACCCTACCCTACCTTAGGACCCCGCACTACGGTGGGTAAGGCAGGCGGACACCCTCCAGCGATGGCGCCGGGAAGCGCGCGCTGTGGAAAACGCGCATTGCGGCGATTTCCCAGGGTAAGCGAGCGATGTCCGTTTAGTATGAAGGGACATTATGCTATTTCGTGAAGAAAATTAAGTGCAAATCACGTCGGCGGCCGTTCGCTTGACGCGCGCGCGTGGGCTGAAAGGCGATGGCTACCCTACGTTTGTACCGGTAGGCAAGGCACCCTGTGACCTTCCAACCCCAAAATGGACGTAACGACTAGTAGCTATGACTAATACTGTACCTATTTCATTGGCAGCCGAAGAGGCTGAAGATTTGCGAGTCAAATTGCATGACAACACAAAGGTTAGTAAAGGGTATGTATACGTAAGCCACCATACCGCTTGCCCGACGTGGTCGCGCTAACATTCCGCTCACAGTGGCGAGCGTAATTCCAACCAAGACATTATACTCCGATTGGTCTGGTAGCCACTTGCCAATATTTACTGATATTCGGCCCTCTGCCTCGCTGTCCATATCGTCGATCTCGGAATGTCCTTCGCAGAAATGGTGAGACGTCGACGTTGCCCTTCGACATTCAGTTTTCCGTATCTCGGCAATTACAACTCACCGATGAGCTTCAATTTGAAGGCCAAGCTACGCAAGCTTGACGACGACACGATCCAGCGATTATTTCAACGAGCGTTTGCGCCGCCGATCAGCCAAACGCAGAGGAAGGCCGAAGCGAACAATGCTGTCGTAATCGACCCATCCGTGGAGATCAGTACAGCGACGAGTGAGGATTTCGACGTTGCTCGGCCACACACTGGCGCTGCAACAGTCGTCGACACCGACGATCTGAAACGGAAGGCATCCGTTCCCGCCGAAACGATCCGTCAACTCACTAAGCACATACTCGGCAAACTCGAAGTAGCCCGCCAGTGGCGGCTCGAAGGTCCCGCCGCACGGGCGCGTTTGTGGATAGGAGCAACCGTCATCATCGAGCCTGGCGCTTACCAAATGTCCAATCAGGCCTCACGTGGCGAGACATTACGCTGTCGTTGATCCAACAGAGCGTGGCTCCAGACGAGTACTCGATCGATGCGAGCAAGTCACCAACGGCGACTCGATTGTCGAGTCGATTCGACCAGCTCTGGCAGCGGCAGTCTTTCGTCATCATGCCGCCTTTTCGACTGTGGAGAGCATACTCCGCTTCGAGCAACAGCTTGGTCTGCACATCGCATCGACCGGCGCCACGGAAAGTTCTTACGACGCCGCTGCGACCAACGTCGATTACTCTTCACTCGGCTACGGGTGCCCCGATCGTCCCAGCTGGAGAGATCGATTTGTTCAGCTCCTCGACGGACACACGCTTCCGTTGCACGTCATTGTCGTCTCGCATCTCGTCACCGATATCATTCTCGACGCCGACCAGATGTTGCGTCGCGCCGACAACATGAACGTGGCATTCGATCCGATCCCGATCGATGTCCGCGACGATGTGGCCGACGCACGCGAGCACGGCGCCGCAGTGCGCGACAATCTGCCACGCTCGACGCTGCGATCAAATCGCTCGAGCATCGCGCTCGCCAGTAACAGCAGCAGTCAGCAGAACGCGATGTGCAGCGGGCGGCCCCCGAAGAGACGGACGACGGCACACATGAGTCAAATCAGCCACAGGCGCTTCCTCCGCCTCGAGTTCCATCTCCGCCGTCTGCTCCGCCTGCAGTCGCTGAGACAACTGACAAAGCGGGTCCATTCACTAGGATCCTCTCGTTGTCCGCCGACGGTCAAACCGCCGAAGGCCTAGTACGTACCATGGACGGTCGCCGATATGAACTTGGTGTGCCAGTAGTTCGCAGCATCGGTCAGCTGCGGAAGCTGACCAGGCCACGCTGCGTCGCTGGCAACGCTTTATGGCGAACCGCCTACCGACCGGAACAGGACGGCTTGCTCAGTCACTCCAGCACCAGCTCGTACCAGAACACGACAAGAAGCTTGCTGTCAACGGACGCTGTGCTGACGTCAACTGGCGAATCACACCTGGGAGCAATGGGTTCTCGATATTAAAAAGGAATCTGATACATTCGTGAGTTAAATCGATTGCAATTTGCTGCAATTCGATTCCGTTCAGTTGGTGTTTGAGCGGTTTCGTAACGCTTCGTGGCGGCGCTCGCAAAGTCGACTCGCACCGCGATTCCAAGTGAGGCGCAATCATCACCGGCAAAGCCTTCATATGGGCGCGGGGGGGCACCCGCCCGGTTAATTTCGCATTAAAACCGTGCCCCAGGCGGGCCAACGAGGCCGCTTGCAAAACACTGCCAAAAATCAAAAAATTTCGTATTTTGCATTTTCAAATTTTTGTAAACGCAATTTTCGAAACATTAACTGGCCATGCCAATATGCATAGCGTCGAAGAGTAGCCCTGATCTAACATGTTGGAGGCTGAATTGAAGTGAAGATTTCATATATTTTTGCATCAACGCACGTCTTTCAAACCATGCAACATTTGAATCACCTGCACAAATGTTGGCCGATGCGACGGGTCGTTGGACCACGAGCGACGCATGATGTCCTTAACGTGCGGATCCCACGTCGACTTGAGCGGCGGCCGCCCGTTGACTGGCGGACACACGTAGGTCTGCAGCGCGCGCGCGTCGGTGCTGTACTGCAAGAACGGCATCTCGCCGTACGACAACATCTCCCACAAGAGCAGGCCAAACGAGTACACGTCGCTCTTGGGCGTGCGCTGCCGTTGCGTGAACACCTCTGGCGCCGTGATCTCCAAGCTGCCCACTTGGCCCCACTCAGCGGTGCCGGCGGAGCGCGCGTCGTTGCCGACGTAGACGCTGTGGCTGAAGTCGCACAGGCGCGTATGCCACGACATCGTGACGAGCACGTTCTGCGACTTGAGATCATAGTGAATGACGCCGTTCGCATGCACAAACGCCATCGCCTCAGCCACTTCGAGCGCCCACGCGCGCAGACGCCGATCAATCGACGCCAACGTGTACTTTTCCGACGTCAGTACTTGGCGCAGATTGCCGCGCCCCAAACGTTCGATCAGCATCGCTTTGTGCTCAAGCGACGCGCCGAACAGCTGCACGACGCGCGGAAACTGACACAGCCGCGTAATGTCGACCTCGTTCTTGAACCGCTCGGCGTCACTGCTCGAATGCCACTGCTTCAAAACTGCGCTCACGCCGCACCATCTCACTTTGTAGACGTCGCTCACGGCGCCGCGACTCAGGTGCACGCGACGATCCATGTCGATCTCGTTCAAGTCGAGCGAGTAGACGCGCGAATCGACCACGCCATCGGGCAACGGTGCAACACGCGACGCCATCGGGCCAGAGTCGCGCGTCGCAAAAGCGCGCGCCGCACCGACATCGGGCATGCCGCTACGGCGCGTGGTACGATCGGTGCCTTCCACAGAACTTCTTCGCGCGCTGCGTGTGCGATTAACAATGGCGTCGGCTTTGGCACCAGCATCGCTGGTCGTGCCATTGCTCTTGGTGCCGCGCGAGCTCATAGCGAGCGGCGACACTTGCAGGACGTCGTCGCTGCCATCATTGTTGGGGGGCATGTCATTGTGTTTCGTTGACGCAGTGTTGGTCGAAGTGGGTTTGCTCGACGGCGGACGACCGCGCCCCGCACGCATGCTGCTGAGCATCGACTTGTTGCGCACCTTCACACTCACGTCATCGTCTTCGTCGTCTTCGCCGTTGATTGCAATGTCATCTTCGTTGTCCTCATCTTCGTCGTCATCGTCAAGGTCTTTGTCCTCGAGTCGAGTCATTTGATCGTCAATCATCGCGCGTCGCTTTGGCGCCGCAGCTCGTTTGATCTGCTTCGCAGCGACCCGCGTGAAACGACGAGTCGCCGGCGGCTCGGTGCGCTTCGCGGTTGACAGAGGCGGTCGACCACGCTTCTTCGAGACTGGCGCAGGCACTGCGGAAGCCACAGACGCGTTGGCAGTGGCAATAGCATAGGCATTGTAATGGTTGTCGTGGTCTGACGACACTCGATCCGGCGTGCCAACTGCACCGCTCGCGTGATCGTCCGTGGGTAGCGCCGAGGTCGTGATGCGACGCGGACGCCCGCGTTTGCGCGGCGATGCAATGGAACTTGACAACAAAATACGTCGCGGTGTGGGCGACTTGAGCTTGCGATTGACAGGCGCCGTTTTGCGCAACGAGCGACGCGGCGAGCGCTGAGCCTTGCCGGCGGCCGACACAGTAGCATGAGCATCCTCATTGGTAGCATCGTCGTCGTCATCATCATCGTCGTCGTCAGCCTCATCAGCATCGGCATCCGCAGCAGAGGCGACGACACGAACAGGGCGATCGTCGTCGTCGTCAACATCGACAATGTCATCCTCGTCGTCAGCAATAGGCACGGACAGTGCAGCGCTGTTTATGCCAATAGCGCCAGCGACCGAGCGACGAATCTGTTAACGCGGCGAGGAGCAAAAATTGTTTTTTGTTTGAGCGACAACGCAAATCGATGCAGCAGAGCGCGGGCACACTTTGCCGAGTGTGGAGAGCGAGAAGGAAAATGCGTTTGGTTGTGCAACCGTCACGCGGTTGTCGCTCTCGCTCTCGTCGTCGTCGTTGTTTCTGTTGCCGTCATCCACATCGACATCGGCTGTGCTCGCTGCTGCACTCGACTTGTTCGGCTTCCAATAGTCGGACAACAGGCGCCGCGACGACATTTGATCAAATCAAGTCAATGATGGCGGTGTTTATTTTGCTGGATCTTTCCAGCACAGTGGGATCCGAAGCTTGGAATTCACGTGACTTGAAGTCGCGG